>Ga0351884_1163_pt1 | contig 17343 bp, 13 predicted proteins | sample BONcelFGM3001F15_FD_206773 | JGI IMG/M metagenome (GOLD analysis project Ga0351884, IMG submission 206773) | Enriched cells from coal bed in the Powder River Basin, Montana, United States - BONCAT cells FGM rep3 HSBNCT.FGM.300.1.F15 ...
CTGAACAATGATGTGTTTGGTTTTACGCTCTTTTTTATAATAATCAATCAGGAAGTCAATGGATTTGGGCGAAGTTCTTAAACCTGTGCCAACCAGAATGATATCCTCACGGGCTATCAGAAAATCGCCTCCTTCAAAGCTAAAGTCTTTGCAGAGATGACGACTTGAAAGCGGGTTTACTGTCTGTGCAACGAAGTTGGGATGGTAATCGAAAATGGCTTCCATTATCATTGATTCGCGATCGCGCACACGGCTTGCCATTTTGCTGATAAACACCTGGTTACCGATTGAAATGGATGCATCGCGGGTAAAAAAGAAATTGTGCAACGGATCGAGCTCATACCTTTCCTTGCTCAGAAAGCTTGAGAGATTGACGCGCTTGAGTTCGACTCCCTCAATCATCGCGGTAGCAAGAACTCCCGGTTCCATGTCAAGCAGATCATCACGCAGTCCTTCCACCCTTTCATGATCAACAATCCGATGAATCAGCCCTGACTTAACCTTATCGTTTTTCAGAATTTCAAACAATAAATCTTTAACCTGAAAAGTCCGGGTTACTTTTTCGAGCACTTTGCTGAACTGATTGTATTCTGATCCGGCCACACTCAGGTTCAGAATATCGCTGTAAAGCGCCTTCTGCACCATATTGGGGGTCATGTTTTCTACCTCACTTCCGGGGGTGTGAATCACCACACCCTCAAGCACGCCTATTTCCGAATTCATATCAATTGCCACTTGCTCCATAATGCTATTTCCTGTCAACAGATTGGTTTGCAAAGGTAATATTGTTTTTCAGTTTGGTGAAACCCGCTCTTTTTAATGCTGATTTGCCAAAAACAAGCTTAAAAACCGGTTCTTCGAGGGCATCCCAGGTTTCACGGCTCCATTCAATCCACTCGCCTGAAGGTTCAAACCGCGGCTGATTGTGCTGAAGTGAGCTTCGGTTCCACGGACAAACATCCTGACAAATATCACAACCAAAAACCCATGATTCCATCGATCCTGCGAATGCCTGAGGAATCTCATCTTTCAGTTCTATGGTAAGGTAGGAGATGCAACGCGAGGCATCAAGTTGCCGGGGTCCGGTTATAGCTCCGGTCGGGCAGGCATCGATACAGCGGGTGCAGTCGCCGCAATAATTTCCTCCGAAAGGAGCATCGTATTCAAGTTCAAGGTCGGTAATTATTTCTGCGATAAAAAAGAAGGAACCGTTGCGTCGGGTGATCATCATTGTGTTTTTTCCGATCCAGCCCAGCCCTGAATTAACAGCCCATGCGCGATCAAGCACTGGTGCTGAATCTGTAAAAACACGGTAATTGATGTCGCCGGCTTCTGCTTTCAGCGAATCAGCCAATGTAAACAGCATATCCTTAATCACCGTATGATAATCTTCTCCCCAGGCATATTTCGAAACCTTATTTGGGGAGGTGTAATTGAAGGCTGAGCCCTGGAAATAATTAACTATAAGTGAAATAACCGATTTCGCACCATCAACCAGCAGCCGGGGATCCAATCGCTTGTCGAAATAATTTTCCATATAAGCCATTTTCCCGTGACGTTCCTCTTTAAGCCATTTTTCGAGGCGCGGGGCTTCCTCATCAAGAAACCGGGCTTTGCTGATGCCACAAAAGGAGAACCCAAGCTCAGAAGCCTTTTCCTTGATAAACGCTGAAAGTGTGGCTTGTTGGTTCATGACTGGTTTTAAATAGAAAATATAAAAACCGGTTAATCAGCATAAGATGCTATCAATCAGTTAATCAACAAAAATAAGCAATTGTTTTAAAATAATTCCGGCTGGCTGCCTGGTCTGATTTTACCCAGATGAGAATATGCCATTGAGACAATAACATAACCTTCCCTTTTCCCGATGGAATTCTGGTCATGTTTTCTACCTCACTTCCGGGGGTGTGAATCACCACACCCTCAAGCACGCCTATTTCCGAATTCATATCAATTGCCACTTGCTCCATAATGCTATTTCCTGTCAACAGATTGGTTTGCAAAGGTAATATTGTTTTTCAGTTTGGTGAAACCCGCTCTTTTTAATGCTGATTTGCCAAAAACAAGCTTAAAAACCGGTTCTTCGAGGGCATCCCAGGTTTCACGGCTCCATTCAATCCACTCGCCTGAAGGTTCAAACCGCGGCTGATTGTGCTGAAGTGAGCTTCGGTTCCACGGACAAACATCCTGACAAATATCACAACCAAAAACCCATGATTCCATCGATCCTGCGAATGCCTGAGGAATCTCATCTTTCAGTTCTATGGTAAGGTAGGAGATGCAACGCGAGGCATCAAGTTGCCGGGGTCCGGTTATAGCTCCGGTCGGGCAGGCATCGATACAGCGGGTGCAGTCGCCGCAATAATTTCCTCCGAAAGGAGCATCGTATTCAAGTTCAAGGTCGGTAATTATTTCTGCGATAAAAAAGAAGGAACCGTTGCGTCGGGTGATCATCATTGTGTTTTTTCCGATCCAGCCCAGCCCTGAATTAACAGCCCATGCGCGATCAAGCACTGGTGCTGAATCTGTAAAAACACGGTAATTGATGTCGCCGGCTTCTGCTTTCAGCGAATCAGCCAATGTAAACAGCATATCCTTAATCACCGTATGATAATCTTCTCCCCAGGCATATTTCGAAACCTTATTTGGGGAGGTGTAATTGAAGGCTGAGCCCTGGAAATAATTAACTATAAGTGAAATAACCGATTTCGCACCATCAACCAGCAGCCGGGGATCCAATCGCTTGTCGAAATAATTTTCCATATAAGCCATTTTCCCGTGACGTTCCTCTTTAAGCCATTTTTCGAGGCGCGGGGCTTCCTCATCAAGAAACCGGGCTTTGCTGATGCCACAAAAGGAGAACCCAAGCTCAGAAGCCTTTTCCTTGATAAACGCTGAAAGTGTGGCTTGTTGGTTCATGACTGGTTTTAAATAGAAAATATAAAAACCGGTTAATCAGCATAAGATGCTATCAATCAGTTAATCAACAAAAATAAGCAATTGTTTTAAAATAATTCCGGCTGGCTGCCTGGTCTGATTTTACCCAGATGAGAATATGCCATTGGGGTAACTTCCCTGCCACGGGGAGTGCGCATCAGATAACCTTCCTGAATCAGGAAAGGTTCATAAACTTCTTCAATGGTTCCGCTGTCCTCGCCAACCGCAGTAGCAATGGTGGTAAGACCAACAGGTCCTCCACGGAATTTATCAATAATGGTGGTAAGTATTTTATTATCCATTTCGTCGAGGCCGTTCTTATCCACCTGCAGAGCACCGAGAGCAAACTGAGAAATTGCCAGATCGATAGAACCATTGCCCTTTATTTGCGCGAAATCTCTTACCCGTCGAAGCAAAAGATTGGCAATACGTGGGGTTCCACGGCTGCGTCGGGCAATTTCCGAAGCGGCATCAGGCGTAATTGAAACCCGTAATATTCCACAGGACCGGTGAATGATTCGTTCGAGTGTGGCGGCATCGTAGTACGACAGGCGGGCATTTATCCCGAACCTTGACCGTAAAGGTGCGGTGAGCAGCCCGGAGCGGGTGGTGGCTCCTATTAAAGTAAACGGACTTAAGGCAATCTGCACACTGCGGGCATTGGGGCCGGTTTCAATCATGATATCGATCCGGTAATCTTCCATGGCGGAATATAAATACTCCTCAACCACCGGACTTAATCTGTGGATTTCATCGATGAAAAGAACATCGTTTGGCTCAAGGTTGGTAAGCAATCCTGCCAGATCGCCTGGTTTATCAAGTACCGGTCCTGAAGTAATCCGGATATTCACCCCGAGCTCGTTGGCAATAATATGCGAAAGAGTTGTTTTACCAAGACCCGGAGGGCCATGAAGCAGCACATGATCGAGCGATTCGCCACGTAATTTTGCTGCCTGAACAAAAACCCTCAGATTTTCAATAACCCCTGGTTGTCCCGAGAAATCTTCAAAATCACCGGGCCGCAATACTTTTTCAATCTCCTTTTCGGCAGGGGTTAGATGTTCGGAAGTAGCATCGAGGTTGGTGTTCATAGTGGAGTTTCGCAACAGGGCAAAGGTAATTAATTTCTTATCAGAAAGAATGGAGGTTTGTGCATCAGGAGAACTGATTTACCTGATCACACCTTAAAAATTCATGAAAGTGCGGATGACGAGGTAAATACCGAAAAGTACCAGAAGAATTCCAACGGCATGATTAACCATAATCAGAACCTTAGGTTGAAGATAGCGCTTCAGACGGCTGGCAACGATAACTTTGGCTATGTCGGTGGTGAAAATGGTAAAAAGAGTACCGGCAAAAAAAGCAATGGTCGCATATGAATCGGCTCCATGACTTGCACTTACCGTAACCATAACTGAAACCCAGAATATCCAGACAAAAGGGTTTGCAAAATTCAGGAAAAAGCCCTTGAATATGTAGGTTAGTACTCCCGGTTTTTTGACTTCAATAAGGCTATTGCTATCAGTTACATGAACCTTTCTTAAAAAGGTAACTACGCCAAACACCACCAGAATTATTCCTCCGATAATGCCGAACATTAAATAATTCCGTTCATTCCCAAAAACCTGAAGTGCGCCCAGATAGCAAAGCACTACCAAAACCAGATCGCTCAGAAAAATCCCTCCGGCAAGCATCATCCCCCTGTTCAATCCCCGGTGAATACTGGTTTGAATCAGCGAAAACATGGCCGGGCCCAGCATTATTGCCAGCGTAAACCCAAGAATCATGCCTTCAAGAAAGGGGTGCATAGTCAGAAAAAAGTTTAAAGTCGGAAGTGAAATATAAAAATGCGAAGCGTTTTAAGTTAAAATTAAAAAATCTGCAGGCTGATAATTCATTAAGAAAAAACTGTTCCGGCGGCCTCTGGCCTGATAATCATGACATTACATCCATAGATGGGTTTTAAAATCCCGTTTCCGGTTGTATGGGTTACTCTGTCTGGGCCGCCATTTTTCGTTTGCCTGCATATCAAAACATCTATTTCCGATAATTATTATCAAGAAACTGTTCCCATTGGGTAAGTTTTTCATTCTTTATCACCCTTGGAAATTTGTTTTGCCCGCCCTCTTTGCCAAGTTGCTTCATATAATCGTAGAACAACTGAAGCGGAAGTACTTCAACCTTTACATCCCTGATGGCAGCAATACGTTCTACCCTGTAGTCATCGTTCAGGTCTTTAAGGTTCTGGTCAATACGTTCGCGTATGGCTTCAATATCAAGGCTTGCAATCTCACTGGTTGCTCCCAGATACCATTTATGGGCAAACATGCTTTCGTGTCTTATACCTGCAACGGTAAATTCCGGGAATGAAATATTCATCTGTTCTTCAACCAATTGAACAGCTCTGTTCATATTCTCCTGAGAAAGATGTTCACCGCAAAGATTCAGAAAATGCTTGGTACGGCCAGTGATTACAATCTCTGATAATTCTTTTGAAGTAAACTTGATTGTATCTCCGATAAGATACCGCCATGCACCGGCACAGGATGATAACAGCAAAGCATATTCCTTGCCTTCCTCTACCTGCTCAATGGTAAGGGTTTCAGCTTCGGGGAGATAGTGCCCTTCCGAATCAAAATTCTTTTCGTTGAAAGGAATAAACTCAAAAAACAGTCCGTTATCGAGTACCAGCTGCATTGAGTTGGTGTTGGGCCGGCTCTGGTATGCAATAAAACCCTCAGATGCCAGATAGGTCTCAATATAAGTTATGGGTTTTGCCAGCAGTTTTTCAAAGGTTTTCGCATATGGTGTAAACGAAACACCTCCATGGACATAAATGGAGAGATTGGGCCATATATCGTGAATGGTTTTTACGTTGTAATGTTTAATGATGCGCTCCATAAGAATCTGCAGCCATGCAGGAACTCCAACAATGACGCCAATATCCCAGTTTTTGGCATTTTTTACAATCTCGTCAAGCTTTGTTGTCCAGTCGCGCTCTTTCGAAATACGGTTGCCTGGCTTATAAAAATGCTGAAACCAGAAAGGAATATTCTTGGTGGTGATTCCTGAAAGGTCACCTTCGTAATAAGTTCCGTTATAATGAAGATGGGTACTTCCTCCGAGCATAAGTATGCCACGTTCGTAGAAATCGCGGGGGAAATTATATCTTGCCAGTGAAAAAATCTGTCGTATGCTGGTCCTTTTAATGGCTTTAAGCATATCGTCCGTTACCGGGATGTACTTACTTGAAGCTTCACTGGTTCCTGAGCTTAATGCAAAATACTTCACTTTCCCGGGCCAGCTGACAAAAGCTTCGCCATTCAAGGTTCGATACCACCATTTCTGGTGAATGGCATTGTAGTCGTGAAGGGGAACTTTCTTACGAAATTCAGTCACAAAATCCTTCTGCCTCAACATATTACTGAATTCATAGGCCTCCCCTAACGAGGTGTACTGAGCTTCCCGCAGAAGTTTTTTAAGCGTCGCCTTCTGCTGCTTTTCAGGCGTTTGCCTCCTCATTTTTTCGAAGGGTATTTTACTTGGGAACTCAATTGCACTCTTAATGATAGATCCAAGAATTGGCATTGGTCATAGTTTTATTTGAAAAGCTTATATCAGCGGGTAAAATTAATTAAATTTTGGTTTGCCGCCATTTTAGAACAATTCAGTCGTTTAAAATTTTCAAAATGCCTGTCCTGCGTAACAAACTATTGCAAAATTCACTATGTTTGTTTTAAAATCAATCGATATGTCGGCACCATCCACATTCAAAAAAATTATCAGGCTTGCATTAATTTGCGTTGCCATTCTTGTTCTTTTTTTCGCAGGTTTTCTAATCTGGCAAACGGCAAGGGAGTTTAAACCTGAACCAATTATACAATTAGCTGTTGCAGGTGAAGCTACTGTTTTGCATGATACACTAACGGCAAGCATTTATAATATTGGCTATTGCGGACTTGGCGCTGAAATGGATTTCTTTTACGAAGGTGGCAAGATGGCCAGACCAGAGAAAGCGCTGCTCGATAAATATGAAAATGCCGTAATTGAACGATTGCGCGGATTCTCTGACAATGATTTCATACTGCTTCAGGAAGTAGATACCCTGGCCAAACGAAGCTGGCATTCAAACCAGCTGGCTAAGATATCCGACGGCTTCCCGGAATATGATATCTGGTTTGCTTTAAATTACAAATCATGGGTTCCTATGCCTGTTACAAATCCTATGGGAAAGGTAAGGGCCGGACTTGCTACAATGAGTGCTCACATGCCTGCTGAGGTAGAGCGGGTGGCATTCAAATCGGGATACTCATGGCCAATGAGCTTGTTTATGCTCAAAAGGTGTTTTCTGGTTAGCCGATACAAAACCAGCTATGGAAACGATTTTGTGCTTGTAAATACCCACAATTCAGCATTCAGCGATGCTGCTGAAATCCGGAAAACCGAACTGGCTCAGCTTAAAGAGCTCATGGAAACCGAATATTCAAAAGGAAATTTCGTTTTGATCGGAGGGGACTGGAATCAGAATCCTCCGGACTTTGACACCACTTTACTTTTACCTCATTACCTGCCAAAAGTTATCGAACCACCGATTCCCGATGATTACCTTCCTGATGGCTGGCTTTACGTATACGATCCCTTGCACAGCACCAACCGGAATGTGGAAATACCTTACACAGCAGGTATCACACAAACAACACTGATCGACTTTTTTGTGACCTCTCCCAACATTGAAATTATATCGGTAAAAACGACGGATACAGGCTTTGCCGAATCTGATCACCAACCGGTTACCATTAAATTTGTTTTGAGGAAATAACTTTCCGTTCCGGATATCCTATTCCGGGGAAATTAGCTTTCAGATCAGGTAATAAACAGGTCGGAGGCAATTCCGTCGGCCATAAGTTTCCCTGACAAGGTGAGTTTGTAAACGCCATCTGTTTCAACCACCATGCCCGATTCCATAAATTTGCGGATCCGGCTGATAAATTCCGAATGGCAGGTTTCGCCAAATTGCCGGCTAATCACATCAGAATTGCAGCCCCACATGGTTCTGAGTCCGGTCATAACGTATTCATTGTATTGCTGCTCATTTGATAATTGCTCCGAATCAAACGGGAAATTCTTCTCAGAAATGGATTTCACATACTCCGCATTTCCTGAGACGTTCCATTGCCTTGAATTTCCATTAAAAGAGTGTGCAGAAGGCCCCAATCCCAGATAAGGTTCTCTTTGCCAATAAGCTGTATTGTGCTTCGCGAAATTATCGGGTAGGCAAAAGTTTGAGATTTCATAGTGAAGATATCCATGTTTCTCCATAAATGACATCAGCATTTCAAAATGCCGGATCGACTGCGTTTCATCCACCGGAGCATATTTTCCCTTTCTGATCATCACATCAAGTGCGGTGCGTGGTTCAACCGTGAGCGAATATGCTGAAATGTGAGGAATGCCAAGCTTTAGTGCGGTATCGAGATTTAATTGCCACGCTTCATCTGTTAATGTTGGTATTCCATAAATAAGATCAATGGTAAGATTTTGGAAACCGGCCTGTGAAGCCATTTCAATAGACTCAACTGCTTTGCTTCCGTAATGAACCCGGTTCAGATATTTAAGATCCTCATCTCTGAAAGACTGGATTCCTATGCTTAGTCTATTGATTCCCATCTGTTTCCAATCTTCCAGAACTGCGGGAGAAATGTCATCCGGATTGGCTTCGAGTGTAATTTCAGCTCCGGAATTAATGGAATAAACAGATTTCAGGGTTTCCATAATCTTCGCGAGAAGCAATGGATTAATAAGCGATGGAGTTCCCCCTCCAAAATAGATAGAATCAACAGAACTGCCTTTGAGATAATGTTTCTGAATGATGGCTTCGCTGCATATTGAATCCATGACTTCGGGCAAATGCTTTGGTGTTGCAACTGAAAAGAAGTTGCAATAGTGACATTTCTGCCTGCAATACGGAATATGTATGTAAATGCCTGCCATTGGATTGGTTAATCGCCCACCACCACCTGAATGCTCAGCGGCAGAACCTCAAAAGTCATGGGCGTGTGGCCCAGAGATTCGCCATCAGTTTCAAGAAACATGGGAGGATTGGATTCAATTTTTACTTTTTCGCCCCTGAAAGTCTTTACCTGAGGCATTTTGAGATAAGAACCATCATACAACTTTTTCACGCTTCTGATCACCAGAAACCGGCTCACGCGGGTAATTACCGTTACATCAAACAACCCGTCGTCGGGGATTGCATTGGGCGCCTGCATCATACCACCGCCATTAAATTTGCAGATGGCGACACTCATGGTAAAAACATTCGCATTTAGTTCTTTATCGTCAACTATTATGTTAACCTTACTGTCGTTATAACTTATCAGGCTGGTAAACAGACTAATCAGATAAGAAAACGGGCCGCTTTTACCCTCCTGTTTTACTTTATTGGTTCGTTTGGCAACCATTGCATCGAATCCCAGCCCGGCCATATTGATAAAATGACGGTGCTTGGGCAATTCATTGTTCATATAATGCACTTTGCCAACATCCTGAATACGGGTGTGCATTCTGGATATCAGATGAATAGCTTCTTTGTATCCGGAAGGAATGTTGAAAGATCGCCCCCAATCGTTGCCGGTTCCAACCGGAATCATGGCAAGGGTTATATCTTTTGTGGGATATTTATTCTGCGTAAAAACACCGTTTACGACTTCATTCAGGGTGCCATCGCCTCCAACAACAATAATTTTACGAAAACCTGCCTCAATATACTTACGGGCAAGCTTAACCGCATGGTTCGGATGCTCGGTGAAAACATTGGTAAAACGGATTCCTGCATCATTCAGCAGTGCAGCAATCTCCAGCCAGTCCTTCTCGCCTCTGCGTCTTCCGGCATTGGGATTAACAATTACAAACCAGTCTCCGTTTGCTTCCATATTCAGGGTTGTTGAAGATAAGGGTAAACCATGATTTCAAGTTTTTGTTTCACCTGCAAAGGTGTGATGTTGAGCATACACAGGCAGGGACCTGATTTGCGGCAATCACTGCAATCTTTGTCAGCCACCAGATAATCTGCTTTTTTGCCAAGTGGAGCCCAGCGCCCCGGGTGCATGGGTTTGATGGGCGGATAGATTCCCAGCGCGAATTTTCCCAAAGCCGCAGCCAGATGCAAAGGCCCGGTACTTGCAGCAACCATGCCATCAGCAGCCTGAATAAAGGAAATCATTTCGCCCAGACTCATGCTTCCGGTTAAGTCGTTAACTTCACCAGCCTGCTCAAAAAAACCTTCGCTTCGTAATAATTCACCTTCCGCTTTTGTGCCGGTGATAAATATTTTAAACTTGTCAACGGGAAGTATTTTCGACAGTGCGGCAAAATTTTTACTTCCCCATTCTCTGGCGCTCCCTTTTGATTTGGGATGTAAAATCAGGTTAAAGCGACTCCTGTCAATTACATCATTCAAATGTGCAGGCAATGGATCATGCTTATCGAGGCCATAATATAATGGGATTTCTTCCAATGACAGATTGGCTTTACTGAGAATATCCTTTGCCAACATAAGGTTCAGCTGTGCTTCGTGAAGCGATGAATTACGGCGCGAAAGTCTTACCAGATGATTACAGGAAAGCCAATGATATAATCTTCCGGTTGAACCCATCCGTTCAGGAATACCTGCTTGTTTGGCCAATCGTGCAATCTCCTTCCGGGGGAAAACATGAATAATCAATTCTGCTTTTAATTCCCTGAATCGTTGCAGCTGTTCCACAACCGGAAGTGTAGAGATCTCCTGCCAATCGATAAACTCATCGATAAACGAACAAGCCCCAATCACTGACCGGGTATAAGACTGCCCAAGAAATGCGATTCGTGCATCGGGATACTGCAATCTGAGCAATCCTGCCAAAGGAAGCGTAAGAACAACATCTCCGATACTGTCGGTGCGACTGATAAGAATCTTTTTATATTTATTATCCTTCTTCACTTTTTGCTGTTAAGTGCTTTTTGAAATTGCCTGATTTTCCGGTATTTCAGGAAAGTAGCATAGGCTGAAATCCGTGAAATGGTAAAACCTGCCTTGCCATCGAGAACACCAAGTTTGATGATGTAGTCGCGCAGGAATTTAACAATCGGACTCAGATACAATACAATCAGGTTGGTGCGTTTACCACCTTCAAATTGCGATTTTGCAAGAATACCGGTAAAGTAATTCACCTGTCTGTAATGATCATCAAGGGTGTAATAACTGTAATGGAGTATGTTGCCTTTCAAATGGCCGGCATTGTTATCGCCCTGAAAAAGCTCAAATTTATCATGAGGATTTACACCCCCCCACTTACCTTCCCGGGAATCCCACAGGCGGAGTTTCCTGTCGGGATACCAACCGCAGTGATAAATCCATTTGCCGCAATAATTGGTTAACCTGTTCATGTAATACCCGGATTTTGTCCAGTTGCTTTTGACCGATGCAATTGATTGCTTCAGTGTATCATCCAGGGCTTCATCGGCGTCAAGCGAAAGCACATGGGGAAATAATGCGTAGGTAATTGCCAGGTTCTTCTGCTCAATATGGCCTTCGAAACGGTGCTGAAAAAAACGAACCCCGAATGATCTGCATATTGCTTCTGTCTGGTCGGTTGAAAAGGAATCAAGAACCACAATATCATCAGCAATGCCTTTTACTGATGTAAGGCAGCGGGCAATGTTTCGTTCTTCGTTATAGGTGATGATAACAACCGATAGTGAGACCATGTGTGGGATAGTAATCTGCAAATATAAACAGAGATGGATTAACACGCATTAAAAAGGAGAAAGTAAACCAAAGGATGGGGTTTCCTTTTTCCGAAAAAATCACACAATTACCCTAGACTATCTTTTTCCGCCATCTCCCTGACTTCAGATAAAGATAGGAAAGTATTGACATTACCAGGAAATAGATGTATTCGCTGGTCCAGACGAGTTCAATGCTCAGTTGAAGCTTAACAGCCAGCATCCAGGCAACAGTAAGGTAAATAATAATGGTTGCAAGTTCAATCCATAGCGCAGTGGCGGTGTTGGCTGTGCCACTGACTCCATTGAAAAGAATGCTGGCAAATGAGAACATCACCAGCGCCGACATCACCACATAAAATGTAGGCACGGTTTGAGTGATCAATTCAGGATCGGAGGTATAAATTGATATCAGGGTTCGTGGTATAAATGCAGAAATTAACACAACACTTCCGATGAGTGCGAAGTTGAGAATAGCAACTTTCTTTATTACCGGAATAACAAAATCAGATTTACCCTCTCCTATTAAATTGCTCACCAGCGAGTTGGTGATTGATCCGAAAGCAAAAACGGGAATCATCAGCACGATGTATGCACTGCGAACAATATTTGAAATGGCAAGTGATCGCTCTCCCATTTTTTCAATGATCATAAAAAACGCAAACCAGCCGGCAAGCGAAAGAAAGTATTGCAGCATAACCGAAAATGAGATATCCAGTGTAGTTTTGACAACTTTCCATTCGAATCGGGCAAACCTGAGAAGGTTATACTTTTTCAGATCAACCATATAGATGGTATAGGAAAAAAAGAAGACTGCGGAAATGGCTTCGCTTATTGAAGAAGCAAGGGCTGCGCCTTTAATTCCCATTTGAGGAAATCCGAAATTGCCGAAAATCAGCGCATAATCCAGGAAAACATTGGCACCTGCCATGATCAGTGCATTATATGTCAGCACCTTGGTACTGGTAGTGCCAATAAAAAATGCCCTGAGAAGCACATTCCCGAATGCGAAGAAAATTCCATAAATTCTGAATTGAAGAAAATCTATGCTTGCAAGATAAATATCATCTGAAGCAATAAGCGGGCGCAAAATGACCGGAGAGAAAAACTTAACCAGAATAAAAAGCAACAATCCAAGTCCGAACAGGAAATACAAGCTATTGTCAGTTATCCGGCCTATATCGCTGTAATTCCGTTCACCATTCCGTCGTGCAATCAAAATCTGTCCTCCAATTCCGAATCCGAAGCCGAGCATGAAAATCGAAATATAAAACAAACCGGCAATTGCAGAAGCTCCGAGCTCAACCTCTCCTACCCGACCAAGAAAAGCTGTATCGGTAACATTCACAACATTCTGAGCTATAAGGCTAAGAATAATCGGGAGGGAGATTTTCCAGATGTGGTTGTACGAGGGAATTGAATGGTGCGCACTCATAAGTCGGCAAAGGTAAGCTTTTCCGGAGTAACAGGAAATTGCAGATGGTCACAGCTTATTTTTTCCAGAAAGAAGCCATAAATAGTATATAAAGTGAAAAAAGTTCAAGCCTCCCTAAAAGCATCAGAAAAGAGAGCGTCCACTTTGCGATATCGTTAAGATGGGCATAATTGCCAACCGGACCTGTTGAATACAAACCAGGGCCTATTCCGCCCATACATGAAACGACTGAGCCCATTGATGTAGGTATGTTCAATCCGGTGGCAGTTAAAATTAGTGACCCTATGGCAAATGTAATTATGTAAAGCACAAAAATACCAAGAACATTATGAATAATCCTCTCTCCCTGCGTTTTACCATCAACCCTTACATTCAATACAGCCATAGGATGTCGGTGCTTATTAAAAGCCATTGCAACATTTTTAAACAGCAAAATATGCCTTATTATTTTGATTCCTCCGGCTGTTGAACCAGCCATACCGCCAGAAAACATAAGAAGGAAAACGATAAACCATGCATATTGTGGCCATAGCATGTAATCATCAGTAGCATAGCCTGTACAGGTCACAGTACTGGTCACTTCAAAAAGAGAACTTCTGAATGCCTGTTCAATTCCGTAGCCACTTTTAACGATCAGAATACCTGCTATAAAAAGGCTTGCCAACATAATCAGCAGTCCATAAACACGAAATTCTACGCCGGAAAAGGCTTTTTTGAAGTTCCCTTTTGAAGCAATATAAAACAATGAAAAGTTCGTACCGGCAAGAAACATAAAAACAATAACAACATATTGAATATATGGTGAATAGCCGACAATACTATTATTTTTAGGTGAAAACCCGCCTGAAGAAACTGCCCCAAAAGAATGACAAAGGGCTTCATAAAAAGACATATGCCCAAGCATAAGCAAGATGATCATCAGAAAGGTAAGGAAACCATAAATACCCCATAACCTTCTGGCAGTAACAGAAATACGGGGATGTAGCTTTTCTTTATCCGGCCCTGGCACCTCGGCCCAAAACATTTGCTGACCACCAAATCCCAAAAAAGGCAAAATAGCAATTGAGAGAACTATTATACCCATGCCTCCTATCCAATGTGTGAGACTTCGCCAGTATAGCAGCCCTTTGGGAAGTGCTTCAATATCAGTAAGTATAGATGCCCCGGTAGTGGTAAAACCTGAAATGGTTTCAAAATAAGCATTGGTAAAGTTGCTTATGTAACCACTCAGATAGAATGGCAGTGCTCCGAAAGCTGACATAATAACCCAGATGAGACTTACAATCAGATAACCTTCTCGTCTGCCAATATCGCGTTGGTCATATTTTCGTATCAGAAACCAAATTATCAACCCTGCAGCGAAAGTTATAAATGAAGAAACAGCAATAGATATCAGATCGATTCCCCCAAAATGAATTGAAAACGGGATTGCAGTGGCCATGAATAAACCTTCAATCATCAGTAAAACACCAATAACCTTTAGTACAGGTTTAATTTTCAGGGACGACATAGCTGGTTTTCCTATGCTGATTATTTGTTACCTTTTCCAGAAAGCAACCGAGAAAAGTATGAGAACAGTAAATAATTCCAGCCGGCCCAGCAACATAAAAAATGCGAGAATCCATTTGCCCGCTGCGGGAATTGCACTATAATTTTCAACCGGGCCAACCATTCCAAGCCCAGGGCCAATATTGCCAAGGCTGGCGGCAACGGAGCCAATGGCAGTTTCAAATTCAAGTCCCAGCATTGACATAACCAATGACCCAAATGCGAAGATTATGATGTATATCAGAAAAAAGGCCAGCACGTTGAATATTATGCCTTGCGATATAGATTTCCCGTTTAATCTTACAGGAAGGATAGCCTGAGGATGGACAATCCGTTTCAGTTCCATGGAACTGTTTTTGAAGAGCAATAAAATCCTTACAATCTTTATACCTCCACCGGTTGAGCCTGCGCATCCACCTGTAAACATCAGCAGGAAAAGAAGCAGCCAGGTAAAATAAGGCCAAAGTAAATAATCGCTGGTGATAAAACCGGTAGTGGTTACTATAGAAACTACCTGAAACAGCGAGTTGCGAAATGCTGATTCTACAGACTGATTTTGCACAAGGAGCAGAGCAATGCCAATCATTCCGGTGGAAAGGAGGATAATATATAAGTAATGTTTTAGTTCTTCATTGCTTATCACCTTTTTAAACTGCCCTTTCAAAACAAAATAATGAAGAGTAAAGCTCATCCCGGCCAATATCATAAAAAAGGTAATCACATATTGAATATAGGGTGAAAACCCTGCTATTGAATCATTTCTTGTAGAAAAACCACCCGTAGCCATGGTTCCGAATGCATGGCAGAGAGAATCGAAAAGGCTCATTCCTCCCAAAGCCAGTAATCCGGTTTGCAGCAGGGTAAGAATAACATAAATTATCCATAAACGTTTGGCGGTCTGGGTAATGCGCGGATGCAATTTATCGGGGGTAACGCCCGGCACTTCGGCAACAAACAACTGCATACCACCAATTCCCAGAATAGGGAGAATGGCAAGAGAAAGCACAATAATTCCCATGCCTCCAATCCAGTGTGTCATGCTCCGCCAAAAGAGAATGCCTTTTGGGATTGATTCAATATCACTGAAAATGCTTGCTCCGGTGGTGGTGAAGCCTGATATGGTTTCGAAAAAAGCATCGGTATAATTATCAGTAACGCCACTCAGCATAAAAGGAATGGCCCCGAACAAAGAAATGATAACCCATGCCATTGAGACAATAACATAACCTTCCCTTTTCCCGATGGAATTCTGGTCCAGTTTTTTATTCGACAGCCAAAGAATGACACCAATAAACAAAATCACACTCCCTGACACCAGCAAGGGCAGGAAATCATGTAAGGGATCAAAAAAACGCAAATGACTCAGGCAATCCGGATCATACCATGCCGAAAATCCCAATGATGAAATCATGAAAACTCCCTCAATGATAAGGAGAATTCCCATGATCTTCAAGATCGCATTCAGGTTAATCCTGGTTTTACCGGCCATAAACGGATATATAGAACAAGTTATAAATCCTGCAAAAACTCATTTAAACAATTCCTGAACCTTACTTATGGCTTCGGGCAGCACAAAAATAACCACCTTATCACCTGCAAGTATTTGGAAATCACCAATGGCAATGAAACTATTCATTCCGCGAACAACGCCACCAATTATGCTTCCTTTTGGAATATCGATTTTACAAATTGGCCTTTTGGTTACATAGGCTCCCGGCTTAACTACAAACTCAAGCACCTCTGCATCAATCCCGCTCAGGCATTTGATTGAAGTTACTTCAGCATCCATGGTAAAACGGACAATATACGATGCAGTAATCAGCTTTTTGTTGATAATTGTTTCAATGCCTATGCTTTGCGAGATATCGATATAGTCAATATTCTCAATAAGCGGAATGGCTCTTTTTACACCGAAACGCTGCGCGAGAAGACAGGTAAGTATGTTGGTTTCGGAATCGTTGGTAACTGCAATAAATGCATCCATATTGCGGATTCCTTCATCTTCGAGTAGCTCAATATCGCGTGCATCGGCATTGATGATAAGGGTGTGTTCCAGCTGATCAATCAGACTAAGGCAACGCTCTTTGTCCATTTCAATCAGTTTCACATTCATATCGCGCTCAAGTCGCCGGGCAGTTTTGCGTCCGATGCGCCCACCGCCAACAATCATTACATTTCTGATCTCTTGTTTTTGTTTACCTCCGAGTTTGAGCAGGGCTTCAATACCATCTGGCCGTGTAATAACATATGCCAGATCGTTGACTTTAAATTCATCATTTCCTTTTGGGATAATGGTTTTGTTATTACGGTGTATGGCAACCGCTCTGAAATTGAGTTTGGGATACTCCTGAGCAATCTGGTTCAGGGTTTTATTCAACACCAGGGCTTTATCGTCAAGTTTGATAAGGAAGAGAGATAAACGTCCTTCCGAGAAGTCGAAAATTTCAGTTGCGGCAGTCTGGCTGAGCAAGCGAACAATTTCCTTGGCAGCAATACGTTCGGGACAAACCATGGCATCAATGCCCAGAGATCGCATAATCTCACGATTCTCCACTGACAGGTATTCAGTGTTGTTTATGCGGGCAATGGTGCGTTTTGCACCAAGCTTTTTTCCCAGCACACAAGTAGTAATGTTAATCTTTTCATCGTGAACCACCGAA
>Ga0351884_1127_pt1 | contig 16941 bp, 6 predicted proteins | sample BONcelFGM3001F15_FD_206773 | JGI IMG/M metagenome (GOLD analysis project Ga0351884, IMG submission 206773) | Enriched cells from coal bed in the Powder River Basin, Montana, United States - BONCAT cells FGM rep3 HSBNCT.FGM.300.1.F15 ...
TCCAGCGCATGCCCGATTACCACCTCATCATCATCCGCGGCCGCCTGGACGCCGCCACATTCATCAACGCGCTCGAAGTCGCCTTTGCCCGCGCCGGCGATCACGGCATACAAGCTGCCAAAGCCCTGAACCAGCTCAAAGAAGCGGGCTTCCATTTCAAGCAACAGCTCGACCACTTATGCGCTTCAGTATTCCCGGAAATGCCCTTCCTGTTTCTCCTGGACAATTTCGAGGACAACATGATCCCCAAAGCCGCGCGCGTGGACCATTTCCACGATTACGCGCGCGAAGTTCTGGAACCGCTCCTTGAAGGCATCCGCGACAACCTCGGCAGCACCCGTGTGATTATGACCTCGCGCTTCATGCCTCCGGAGCCGGTGCCCATTGACAACTTCCTGCTGCCCATCAACCCGCCGTCCCTGCGCGGACCAGACGAAAAAAAGAAAGCCGCGCGCCTGCCCGGCATAAATCAGGCCGATGACGATCTTAAAAAAGAACTCATTGCCGCAGGAAAAGGAAACCCCAAACTTCTGGAACTGATCGATGAAGCTGCAATATCCGTGCCCCCGGATGAGTTAAAGGACGTGTTAAAAACGGTGCGCGGCCAGGAACAGGACTTCATCGCCAAGCACATCAGCTACGTGCTCATCGATCTCGAAGATGATGATTTCGCGCAATTCATGAACCAGGCAGCAGTGTTCCACATCCCGGTTCCTCCCAAGGCGTTCGAGGCCGTGTCCACCGTTCCCGACGCGGAACAGCACCTTCAGCGCGCCGTGGAAATGAGCCTCATCGAAGCCGACATCTCAGCACACAAAGACCAAACCTGCCACATGGTCAGCCCGCTCATCCGCAAGTCATTATTCCAAAATCTTGACTCCGCCGCACAAACACAAGCCCACCAGGCCGCGGCCATTTATCTCAAGGAATTATCTGACTCATTGAAAAAAGAGGGAGGAACACAATGGACCATCTATTCCTTTGCTGCCGTGGATCATGCCCTGACCTGCAAGGATACGGACATCGCAGCCGCAGAAGCCGCCACATTAATAAGTTTTTTCAAGCGCAACCTTGCATATGAGCAGGCAATGGAGTTCGCAGAATATGTAGCAAACAGTTTTTCCGAAACGCCCGGGCCTTCCCAGGGCTTAATCGGCTTTTATATCCAAAAAGGACTGCTTCTGCTTGAAACCGGAACCCACCGGAAAGCGCTTGCGGATTTTGAAAACGCAAGGCGCATTTGCGCTCAAGTGCACAACACTGAACATTCCGATATAGCCGCAATTTTAAATAATATGGGCTCGGCCTATGAAGCCCTCGGCGATGCGAAACGCGCCATTGAGTACTTCGAAAAGGCGCTGAAGATCGACCTTGCCGTTTTCGGCGACTCTCATCCTAATGTGGCGATAAGATATAACAACCTGGGCGAGTCCTATAGAGACCTCGGCGAGGTCCCTCGCGCCATTGAGTACTTCGAAAAGGCTCTGAAGATCGACCTTGCCGTTTTCGGCGATTCTCATCCCAATGTGGCGATAAGCTTCAACAACCTGGGCTTGGCCTATAAAGACCTTGGTGATGCGGCACGCGCCATTGAATACTTCGAACAGGCTCTCAAGATCGACCTTGCCGTTTTCGGCGACTCTCATCCTATGGTGGCAACAAGATACAACAACCTGGGCTCGGTCTATCAAGACCTCGGCGATGCAGCTCGCTCCATTGAATACTTCGAAAAGGCTCTGAATATCGACCTTGCCGTTTTCGGCGACTCTCATCCTAAGGTAGCAATAAGGTACAACAACTTGGGCTCGGCCTATAAAGACCTCGGCGATGCGGCTCGCGCCATTGAGTACTTCGAAAAAACCCTGACTATTCTTGATCAAGTGTACGACGGTCCTCACCCTTATAAAGGATTTACCTTGGAAAGTCTTGCAGATCTGTTAATGCAACAGCATAATGCGGAAGATTTCAAAAAAGGCCTCGAAATGCTCATTGAATCCCTCAAGAACCTCAAAGCCACGCTTGGCAACGAACATCCCGATACGCGCCGTGTGGCTGAAAGGCTCGAATCCATTTTCAACCAGAACAAAGATCAACAGGCGGATGAAGATACAGGCGAGGAGGAATAATAATCGCCTATCGAAAAACAGCACCCAGCCCCAATCCGTAAAATCCGCGCAATCCCTGCTTATCCCCCCGCTGCCCGAGCACGCCCTGTCCAGCGCTTCAATTTTCCACGCCCCATCAAAACCGTGGCGTGTTTGTCGTATAATAAAATCAAATCTGTCCATACTCCCTCCCCCGGGAATCCGTGCGAAAGCGAGGCCGTCGAGCCATGCCGCGACAGGCGTTTAATCAGGGAATCGAATTGTACGAAAACCAGTCCTACGACGAGGCCGTGGCCGCGCACTCGCGCGCCATCGGCGCCGACGCGGAGTTTGCTGACGCTTACCTGGCCCGGGGCAACGCCTACTTCCAGCTCGGCAAATTCGACCTGGCCCTGCGCGACTATGACCTGGCCATCGCCCTGCGCCCGGACCACGCGCCCGCATACGTGAACCGCGGCGTGGTGCGCCGCCAGATGAACCGTCACCAGGACGCCCTGGACGATTTAACGCGCGCCCTGGAACTCGACCCCAATTACGTGGGCGCCCTGTTCCGCCGCGCCAACACTTACTGCCTCATGGGCGACATCGACAGCGCCATCGCCGACTACACAGCCGCCATCGCCCTGCGCCCCGACGATGCCGACCTCCACTACCACCGCAGCTTCGCCTACGACATTAACGAAGAATTCGACAAGGCCATCACCGGCTATACGCAAGTCATCAGCCTGGACAGCGACTATGTGGCCGCCTACACCGGCCGCGCCGAGGACTACACCATCACTGGCCAATATGAACTGGCCGTGGATGACTTCAGCACCATTGCCGGCAAACAGTCGGACAGCCCCCTCGTGTTCCTGCACAGAGGAAAGGTGTACGCGCGCATGGGCCGCCCGGACCTGGCCGCCGCGGACTTCACCCGCACCCTGAACCTGGACCCGGGCAACCGCGACGCCCTGCTGTCCCGCGCCGCCGCGCACCGCGCCACAGGCAACCCCGATGCAGCGGCCAAGGACCTGGCTTGCGCGGCTCAAAACAACACCGATGACTACCAGGCGCTCCTCGAACTGGCCAGCCTGCACCTGGACCGCGCCTTGTATCGCGATGCCCTGGATTGCTATGACCAGGTCATCCAAATCCGGCCCGACCTGCCCGCGGCCCACAACAACCGCGGCCTGGCCCTGCGCGGATGCGGCCTGGACAACGACGCCCTGAACGACTTCAACAAAGCCCTGGAACTGGACCCGGACTATGCGCCCGCATACAATAACCGCGGCCTCGCACGCCAGTCGCGCGGCGACCACCAGGGCGCCATCGCCGACTTCTCCGAGGCCCTGGCCCGCAATCCCCGCTACGCCGTGGCCCTCAACAACCGCGGCGTGTCCCTGCGCCAGTCCGGACACCCCGACGCAGCCATCACCGACTACAACGCGGCCCTGGACATCAACCCCGACTATGCCGTGGCCCTGCACAACCGATCCAAAGCCTTTGTGGACAAAGGCGACCCGGCCCGGGCCGAACAGGACTTCGCGCGCGCGCGCGAACTGGGATTCACCGGCTCGGATGACGACGATTAGCCCCGGCCTCGCCCCGGCCTTCACTCCCCACAGTTTGCCAAGTTCATTTGAACCCGTGCTCCGCAATTGGTATGATCTGCTCAGACAGGTGGTAAGACTGCTTGAACCGGAGGCACATCCGCATGGCATACAAAATCACAACACTCGTAGAAAATTCCGTGGCAACAAGCTTCGGCCTGCTCGCCGAGCACGGCCAGAGCCTGCTCATCGAAGGCCATGACCGCATCATTCTGTTCGACACGGGCCAGGGCAACGCCCTGCTCAACAACGCCAAAAAACTCGGCAAGGATTTGTCCAAAGTCGACACCGTCATTCTCAGCCACGGCCACTACGACCACACCCTGGGCCTGGGGCCGCTCATGGACATCACCACCAGCTTTGAACTCATCGTGCACCCGGACGCGTTCCAGAACAAAGTGGCCATGGTGCCAGGGGCAGACGGGCCCGAATTTAAACCAATAGGCATGCAACTCAGCTTGGAAGATATCAAAAAACGCGGCGTTAAAGTCAACCTGGTCACGCAATCCTACAAAGTCGCACCCGGGCTCATCACATCCGGCGAAATCCCCATGGCCAACGACTTCGAACAAATCGAACCCATCCTCATGGTGGGCAACAACGGCGACAAAGATCTGGACCTGCTGGCCGACGACCTGAGCCTGTTCCTGGAAACCGACAAGGGACTGGTCGTGATCCTGGGCTGCGCGCACCGCGGCATCATAAATATCCTGGACCACGCCCGCAAACTCACAGGCATGGACTCGGTGCACGCCATCATCGGCGGCCTTCACCTGGAGCGCGCACCGGATGACCGCATCCTCAAAACAATTGATAAATTCAAGGAATACGGCATCAGCAAAATCGGTGCCTCGCACTGCACAGGCATCCGCGCTATCGCCGCCATGTACAAGCTTCTGGGCGATGCCATGATGCCCAATTTTGTAGGCGCAACCCTGAGCGTCTGATATTCCCAGGCGTGGACGCACACGCTATACCGTCCGCGACGCACACAGCGTTCAATGCCGCGCAACATTTCGTGGGGATATAGATCTGCGCCCGTAATATAGCTCCCTGGCGAATGCATTAACGCATTCGGGGGCCGTTATTCTCATGGTTCAATTATTTCAACATTCGTCCATCTCAGGATTCTGGTTTGCCGATGATGGCTCCTCAAATACAAATGATATCTGGCCGCTTGAGGATAACCCTTCCCGTGAACACTCTGCCGATTTTCTATTGCTGTCGCTGCGGCGCATCGCGCGGTGGATGCACATTTCCACATTCTTTAATTCGCTGGGCTTGGTCAACCATTGTTTCGCCCCTTCGAAATAGTTCTGCAGTTTGTGGTTTATTTCGTCCAGTCCGGTTAACAGAATCACGGGTATAGAACGCAATGGGGCGGAGGTTTTCAACTGCTGGCAGAGATCAATTCCACTCTTTGCCGGAAGAGCGACATCCATAAGAATCACATCCGGCATATGCTGGCAGGCGATTTCATAAGCCTCCTCACTGGTTTTCGCTGCAAACACAGAATAATTGTGAGCCGTGAGATATTCACACAGGATTTCTCTTTCATCACCATGATCTTCAACAATCAGAATTTTAACTCTCTTCATTGTTCTCCCCCCCATGGCAATGCCTTGAATTTGCGGACTCGCATCAACGGCGCCTGAAAGGCTTATTGGAACATCCGGCTCGTCAATCCACCCCCCGGGAAACAATGCATTGAGCCCCATAAACGAGGGGTCATGGGGCTCGTACATTCTTACAAACAGCAGGCCGCGCCTGTAATCGTGTTCATGCGGAATAAAACCTTTGAATTCTTTGCCGCTGTAACACAACGCGCCGGGAATTCTCTCCCCGTTATGTAAAACAAGATTCCCGTTCACTTTTATATATCCGGTGCCCTGCGTCATGGCGCATGCTCCATTTGTATGTGATAGGTCGACAAACACCATTATACCATATTGGCGCCGGACCAAAACATAATTTCCATAAAAAATCGGTCGGTGTTAAGTGCAGATCATTGGGAGTAAATATGTGGGACAAGATCGGTTTGTGATCTTCAAATGCATTGTCCTTTATTTCAGGAGAAAACCACCGGTTAAGCCGGTGGATGAAATCGTGCTGCAGGCACGTACCGTTACCACCAACAAAGTTGGTGGAATTGTAGGGCGGGGTCACCGCACCCCGCCGTAATCTGTAACCAAGATTCAAAGATTATATCAAAAAGAGCCAAGTAACAGATATCTCGAATAGAGATGAACGGCTTTTATAAGGGAACAAATCGCCGGAAGCAACATGGTTCCGGCGGGGTGCGGTGACCCCGCCCTACAGTTTAATTGTAACTTATCGGCAGCTTACCGCCGGTTTGCATGCGAATCAGTTTATAGGACGAAGTCCGTCCCACAAAAACCACCGACAAAGTCGGTGGTCGTTTATTTTCGGTGAAATCCATTGATGGCCTCAATGGCTTCTGCTGTTTCAAATGTTTTCTGAAGATGTTCGCCGTATCTTGAAAACCAATTGTGACTCAGAGCGAAAAACACGGCCAATCCATGACTGCCGGTTTATAAAGCCGTGCTGAAGACCTCCTCGATCCGGGCCGAGGCCAGGAATCCAGGAGACACGATATTTCATAGTGAAATCCGGGGTGTAACTGCGCCTTGCGGACTATTATTCAGGCATGTTCCTTCATTGGAGACGAGATTGGGATTAAAACACAGACAGATGCTGGCATCCATGCAATTCGACCCTCAGAAGCACACATATTGCAGCGGCTCAGGAGCAGTGAAAGCCAGCTCGCAATTTGATATGGGAAATGCCGGACTATACGAATGCCCGATAATACAGGGGAGAAAACAATGGAAGAAATCAAGAACAAACAGATAGGTGCGGGCGCGGCCATGGCGCAGGCTAATGGTTTCATGAAAAGCCGCTTGATATTGACTGCGGCGGAACTGGACATTTTCACACGGCTCGACAGCAAGCCATGCGGCCCGGACGAGCTTGCCGGTGAAAAGGGAATCGACGCACATGCCACAACCCGTGTTCTGGACGCTCTTGTGGCCATAGGACTGCTGGAAAAAAACGGCGGCTCATACACGCCAACGGAATCAGGCAGATTCTATTCATCAAACCATCCAGAGACTGTGCTCCCCATGATTCTTCACATGAACAATATGTGGGACAGATGGGGGAATTTTACTGATGTTGTGAAAAACGGCGCCCGCACAGAGTCGGCGCCCGGCATCCACATGGACGCTGAAAGCTGGAAGTCATTTATCGGCGCCATGCACGTGATTGCAAGAACGCTTTCGGTAAAGATATCGGAAGCATACGATGCCAGCCGTTTCAAGCGGCTGCTGGACATTGGCGGCGCTTCGGGCACATATACCATTGCCTTTCTGCGGCGCAACCCCGACATGACTGCCGTGATTTTCGACCTCGAACATATTATCCCCATGGCAAAGGAACGCATTGCAGCCGAAGGGTTTGATAGTCGTGTTGATTTCGCAACAGGTGATTTTTACATCAATGACCTTCCGGGAGGATGCGATTTGGCGCTCCTTTCCGCCATCACTCATCAGAACAGCCCGGAAGCGAACATTGCTCTATACAAGAAGATTTTACAATGCCCTGGAACCCGGAGGAGCGCTGGTTATCCGGGATCATATTATGGATGAAACCCGTGCGAAACCCCTGGCCGGGGCGATGTTTGCGATCAACATGCTCGTGCTGCGCCGGGGCGGGGACACATATACCTTCGACGAAGTCAGAGCTGGACTCGAACAGGCCGGGTTTGTGGATGTACGGCTGATGCGCTCCGGCGAAGTAATGGATTGCCTCGTTGAAGCACGAAAACCAATGGAAACAGCGGGCACTGCTTAAACATACCCGGCAGACATGGGAATTATTCGGAACCGAAAATCCATGCCCCAGCAACTCGATCCCATGCCCGGCTGCTTCAACTGTGCTTTTCGGCTTATCCAAACGATTGCGAAAAACAAGCGTTCCGGAACTCTGCAATTCCCCGCGACCCAAACCGCTGATAAAGGGCTGCTGCCTTGAGCTGCCAGCACACCCAGTTTGCCAGCCGGTTATTTTTGGTGTGACAAAGCACATAACTTTGATGCGATCAATACACAAACAAATAATGCAGTGGCGCACAGGAACAATTTGGATCGAAATGTATACATGTTGCGCGTCCAACATCCTGCTTTTTGTATATAATTAAGATCTATAGTGCTTTTTTTAGGACATTCTATGGGTAGTAATATATCCAACTATTTAAATAAATACAGCACACATAGAATAGATATTTTGCGCAAAATGGCTACCTTTGGGTATGAACAAAATAAATGGCATATAAATTGAACAAAATTGAATAAAGGAATGATTATATTAGTATATAAAAGATAGGACAAAGAGAAAACAGAATTAAAAAGGCAGCCGCAAGAAAAAAATGTTGCAATTTTGTCAAATTTGTTTCGCAACAGTTTTCTATGGGGACATTACTAGATAATGCCGAAGCATTTGGGGAGAGCTATGGGAGATTTTTTCACGCATATCAGCAGAAAAAAGGCTTTGACAATTGGATTTTTATGCGTTCTGGCGCTGCTGTGCACAAGCCGGGCATTTGCCCTGAATGTTCAGTTGGAAGCAGGGTGGAACCTTGTTGAGTCGGCATCGGCTCAGAAGCTGCATATGAATCTATGCTCTTCCACCACTGGGAACGGGGCACAATCTGGTCTATGGTCCCGCATGCGCCTGGTGGAGTGTGCGTCCAGTTCAGATTTCTCACCTGGTCTCGGATTCTGGGTCATGATGAGCAGTGCGCAGACGGTTTCTGTGACGGCGAGTGCAGAGCCCGAGGTTTCTGTGGCGCTCATAAAGGGCTGGAACCTGATCGGCAATCCATTCGATGCGAAGCTGGACCCTGACAAGGATATTCTAATCAACGGCGCAAAATGGCAGAGTTCGAATGTGGTGAATAAGAATATCTGGGATTACAACAGGGCAAAAGGCCTGTATCAGCCGGCCGCACTGCTGATTCCCGGATTGGGATATGCTGTGTTTGCGAATCAAGCCGCTACGTTGACCATGAAAAATCCCAGTGCCGGGCTGCGGCCTGTAAAACCCCTGGAAATTGTGAACGACACACAGGGGCGCGGGTATGTGAAGGGTGAAATCGTGGTTGCCGAGCAAGGCATTGCCCCGGCCGTGCTTGAAAAAAGTCTAATCAAATTCAATGGAAAAATCCTTGCGCACAATGATTTGCTCGGGTTGTATCATATCCGCACGGACAATGCACCGGCGGCTGTGGATCACATCCTTAATCTGAGCAAAAAGAAATCCGGGCTGGCGGTGACGCTGAATTATGTGCTGACTACGGACACCTATCTTCCGGCGGATCCGCCATATCAGGCCGGAGGCGACAGCACGCAGGTATGGGGATTCCATACAATTCATGCACCCGAGGTGTGGAACACATTCGCGGCCCAGGGCCAGCCTGTTGTGGCGGTTCTGGACACAGGCGTTGATGGGTCACACCCTGAACTGGCGGGCCGGCTCGAGGGCGGGCACAATGCGTTATACGGAAACACGGCGGCGGCTGACACGGACGCCAATGGACATGGCACGCGCGTGGCGGGCCTGATAGCGGCCGCGCCGGACAATGGCCAGGGCCTGGCGGGTGTGTGCTTCGGGTGCCGGGTCATGCCGGTAAAAGTGTGCACAGACCAGGGCGAGTGCCCCCTGTCCGCTGTCATCAACGGTATCGTGGCCGCGACGGACGGTGGCGCGGATGTGGTGAATTTAAGTCTGTCTCAGGATTTGGGTGCTGAGGCATTGACGGCCCGGCTTTTGATCGGGCTTGCTGTGAATTACGCGCAGGCCGCGGGTGTGGTTGTGGTGGCGTCTGCGGGCAATGATGGCGAGGCTGCGGACAACATGGTGCCCGCGTCTGTGCCCAATGTACTGGCTGTAGGCGCGGTGGACGACACGGACAGCGCCACTGTTTTTACGAACTACGGGCCTGTGGTGAGGATATGCGCCCCGGGCCAGTCCATATACTCCACGAATGCGGGGGCCACATACACGCGCACCGGGGGCACATCCCTGGCTGCGGCGTTTGTGTCCGGGGCCGCGGGCCTTCTGCGGTCCGCTAATTCCTCGCTCACCCCGCAGCAGGTGCGGAATATTCTGATCAACACTGCCGATGCGATTTCCACAAGCAAGGCCGTGGGCCCGCGCCTGAACCTGCGGTCGGCCATGGATATTGTGGCGCCCATTGCCACGCCTTTCGCCATCACGGGGTTGACCCCGAATCCGCTCACGGCCACGCCGGGCCAGACCCGAACCATTGCCGTGCAAACCACGGTTTCCGGCAATACGGGCGTGACATTCACATGGAGCGCTACGGCCGGGTCCATTGTGGATACCGGCGGCGGCACGGCGGAATGGACGGCGCCGGCAACGCCGGGCCAGTTCACTGTGGCCGCGAAGGCCACGGACGCGTACGGCGCTCTGGACTCGGTCCAGATTCCCGCCGTGGTCACTGCGGGCGGCGCACCCGCGCCTTCTGCCATCACCCTGGACCCACACATGGTGTCTCTGGGCGTGTATCAGTTGCAGCAGTTCACAGCCACGGTTCTGGACCAGTTCGGCAATCCCATGACCGGGGTATCTCTTAGCTGGAGTTACGACAACGCCACCGCCAGGTTCATCGCCCAGGACACGATTGAGGCTGTGAGTGTGGGAACAGGTACGCTCACAGTGACCGCGGCCAACGGGGTTGCAGGCACAGCTTCCGTAATTGTTACGGATAACAACAGCCTGCTGCTGGCGGATGCATGCGATGCGGGTTCTTATCCCATCTGCGCGGATCCGGCCACATGTGCGGGCGGGTGCCTTGCGGGGTGCGATTACTGCATCAAATCCGACTCAAACGGCGTGTGCTCGCTCACCAAAGGGGTGCAAAAGGCTAATTCCGCGGGAACCAATTGGAAAATGTGTTTTGACAAGACCTATGCCGTTTCCGCATACGGCGCCGGATATATCGACTCTTATACATCGACGCATCCGGACTCCGGAAGCATTACGCTCGACATGACCGCGGATCCCTGGAACCGCGAAATGGTATTTACGAACAATCGCCTCACCCTGTGTTCTTCGGGCAATGTGCTCAAGGGCTTCACCATGCTGGACCAGGCCGTGCAGACCGCGCCTAAAATTACGATTTCCCCGAACCCGGCCAACGGCGACTGCACGGGCGCTGCCGCGAACAACAATATCATCTCGGACATGCAATTCGGCACGTCCCGCAACGACGCTCTGGTCACAGTTAGAAGCGTGGGGGCGGTTCTGATCAGCGGGGGCGCATCCAACAATACGATTCAAAACAACTACATGATCAATAACACGACCGCAGCCATTATCCTGGACGGCGCGGCCACCACGGCCAATATTCTCAAGGGCAATATCATCGGCAGCAACCGAACCGGCACGGCGAGCGCGGCCGCGGGCAAGACCAATCTGTCCCACGGCATCCAGATTCTCAACAGCGCCAATGGAACCATCATCGGGTCCGCAGCCGTGGGCGAAGGCAACACCATCGCCTATAACGGCGGCGACGGTATCAATGTAGGCAATGGCTCCAACAACAACCGGGTTATCGGCAATAAAATTTTCACAAACACAGGCATTGCAATCAATAACAACGCCACGGGCAACAATGCCCTGGCCCCGCCCGTGATTCAAAATGTGCCGCCCAACCCGGCGTACATCGCCACAGCGCCGGGCGTGTACACAGTGCGCGGCACGGGCATCAACGGCACAACTGTCTATATTTACCAGGTCACCAACACTGCGGCGCCCGCGGTTGTCCCGGACGGCGCTGGAGAGGCTTACAAGCTTCTGTGCTCGGCGGTTGTGGCCGGGGGCGAATTCATGGCAACGAACTGCAACACATCTGCGGGCCAGTTCCTGACCGCCGTAGCCGTGGACGCCACGGGCAATACATCCCAGTGCGGAACTAACCATGAAATTGTGAACCTGCCGCCCACGGCCGCTGCAGGGCCGGACCGGTTCCTGGTCAACCCCGGCATCCTGGTCACGCTCAGCGGCGGGGGCAGCAGCGACCCCAACCTGGACCCGCTCATGTACACATGGACCCAGACCAGCGGCCCCGTGGTTGCACTGTCTTCCACAACCGTGGCCACGCCCACGTTCACGCCCGCCACCCCGGGCACGTACATTTTCCAGCTCACGGTGGCGGACGCTGTGTCCAATGACACGGATTCCGTGACCATCGTGGTCAACTCCGTGCCTGAGGCCGATGCGGGAGCTCCCCAGAATATCCCCGGAACCGGAATTCTGGTCACGCTCGACGGAAGCGGCAGCAGTGATGCGGATACGCATCCCATGACATTTGAGTGGACCAACACGGCCGGGCCCGCGGCTGTGACTTTATCAAACATCAACGCCACCAGCCCCACGTTCACACCAGGCACCTGCGGGGACTATACATTCGAGCTGGAGGTATCGGACGGATACGCAAGCAGTACGCCCGACTCTGTGATTATCGACGTGAACTGCCTGCCCACGGCCGATGCGGGCGCTCCCCAGAATATCGCCCAGGAAGGCATTCTCATCACCCTGGACGGCAGTGGCAGCTCCGACCCGGATTTCGACCCCCTGGCGTTCCAGTGGCTCAACACCGCGGGCCCGGCAGCGGTCACGCTTTCCAACAACGGCGCCACCAGCCCCACATTCACGCCCGGAACATGCGGCAATTATTCGTTCAGTCTCACGGTCAATGACGGCCAGGCCACAAGCCCGGTCGATTCCGTGAATATCGATGTGAACTGCGTTCCTATTGCGGACGCGGGCGCGCCTCAGAATATCGCCAACACTGGAATTCTGGTCACACTCGACGGCAGCGCCAGCAATGACCCGGACACCGATCCCATGGCCTTCCAGTGGATTAACACTGCAGGCCCGGCTGCTGTGACGCTCTCCAACAATGGCGCCACCAGCCCCACCTTCACACCAGGAACATGCGGCAATTACACCTTCAGCCTCACAGTTACGGACGGCATAGCCACAAGCGCCGTGGACACCACATCCGTTGCCGTTAACTGCGTACCAACGGCAGACGCGGGCGCGCCTCAATCCATTGACAATCCCACGATTCTCGTGACCCTGGACGGCAGCGCCAGCAGCGATCCGAATTTCGACCCCCTGGCATACCAGTGGCTCAATACCGCGGGCCCGGCCGCTGTGACCCTGTCCAACAACGGGGCCACGAGCCCGACCTTTACTCCGGGCGCGTGCGGTCTTTATACCTTCAGCCTCACGGTAAATGACGGCCAGGCCACAAGCGCTCTGGACACCACGAGTGTTGACGTAAACTGCATACCCATTGCGGACGCGGGCGCGCCTCAGTCCATCAACAATCCCACGATTCTTGTAACCCTGGACGGCAGCGCCAGCTCGGATCCGGACACCGACCCCATGGCGTTCCAATGGATCAATACAGCTGGCCCGGCCGCCGTAACTTTATCCAATAACGGAGCTACCAGCCCAACCTTCACGCCCGGAACCTGCGGCAATTACACCTTCAGCCTCACGGTCACAGACGGCATGGCAACCAGCGCCGTGGACACCACAAGCGTTGATGTGAACTGCGTGCCCATTGCCGACGCAGGCGCGCCTCAGGCTGTTAACAATCCCACGATTCTTGTAACCCTGGATGGCAGCGCCAGCAATGATCCCAATACCGATCCCATGGCCTTCCAATGGATTAATACCGCGGGCCCGGCTGCCGTCACGCTTTCCAACAATGGCGCAACAAGTCCCACGTTCACACCCGGAACATGCGGCCAATACACCTTCAGCCTCACGGTCACAGACGGCATGGCCACCAGCGCCGTGGACACCACCAGCGTTGATGTGAACTGCATTCCCATTGCGGACGCGGGCGCTCCTCAATCCATCAACAATCCCACGATTCTTGTAACCCTGGACGGCAGCGCCAGCAGTGACCCGGATACGGATCCCATGGCGTTCCAATGGATTAGCACCGCGGGCCCGGCCGCTGTCACGCTTTCCAATAACGGCGCCACCAGCCCCACCTTCACACCCGGAACCTGCGGCCTGTATTCGTTCAGCCTCACGGTCACGGACGGCATGGCCACCAGCTCCGTGGACACCACCAGTGTTGATGTAAACTGCACGCCCATTGCGGACGCGGGCGCACCCCAGAATATCGCCAACACCGGAATTCTGGTCACACTCGACGGCAGCGGCAGCAGCGACCCGGACACCGACCCCATGGCCTTCCAGTGGATTAACACCGCGGGCCCGGCCGCTGTCACGCTTTCAAACAACGGCGCAACAAGCCCCACGTTCACGCCCGGAACCTGCGGCAATTACACTTTCAGCCTCACGGTCACGGACGGCATGGCCACCAGCTCCGTGGATACCACGAGTGTTGCCGTGAACTGCGCACCCACAGCCGACGCGGGCGCGCCTCAATCCATAGACAATCCCACGATTCTCGTGACCCTGGACGGCAGCGCCAGCAGTGATCCGAATACGGATCCCATGGCCTTCCAGTGGCTCAACACAGCGGGCCCGGCTGCCGTGACCCTGTCCAATAACGGAGCCACGAGCCCGACCTTTACTCCGGGCACTTGCGGTCTTTATACCTTCAGCCTCACGGTGAACGATGGACTGGCAACCAGCGCCGTGGATACCACCAGCGTTGACGTAAACTGCATTCCCATTGCCGATGCGGGCGCGCCTCAATCAACAAATAACCCCACGATTCTTGTGACTCTTGACGGCAGCGGAAGCTCCGACCCGGATACGGACCCCCTGGCGTTCCAATGGATCAATACAGCAGGCCCGGCCGCTGTAACTCTATCCAATAACGGAGCTACCAGCCCCACCTTCACGCCCGGAACCTGCGGCAATTACACCTTCAGCCTCACGGTCACCGACGGCATGGCCACCAGCGCCGTGGACACCACGAATGTTACCGTGAACTGCGTGCCCATCGCGGATGCGGGAGCGGATCAGTCAACAAATAACCCGACAATTCTTGTAACCCTGGACGGCAGCGCCAGCAATGATCCCAATACCGATCCCATGGCGTTCCAATGGATCAATACAGCAGGCCCGGCCGCCGTCACGCTTTCCAACAATGGCGCAACAAGCCCCACGTTCACACCCGGCACATGCGGCCAATACACCTTCAGCCTCACGGTCACAGACGGCATGGCCACCAGCGCCGTGGACACCACCAGCGTTGATGTGAACTGCATTCCCATTGCGGACGCGGGCGCTCCTCAATCCATCAACAATCCCACGATTCTTGTAACCCTGGACGGCAGCGCCAGCAGTGACCCGGATACGGATCCCATGGCGTTCCAATGGATTAGCACCGCGGGCCCGGCCGCTGTCACGCTTTCCAATAACGGCGCCACCAGCCCCACCTTCACGCCCGGAACCTGCGGCCTGTATTCGTTCAGCCTTACGGTTACAGACGGCATGGCCACCAGCACCGTGGACACCACCAGTGTTGATGTGAACTGCATTCCCATTGCGGACGCGGGCGCACCTCAGAATATCGCCAACACCGGAATTCTGGTCACGCTCGACGGCAGCGGCAGCAGCGACCCGGACACCGACCCCATGGCTTTCCAGTGGATTAACACCGCGGGCCCGGGCGCTGTCACGCTTTCAAACAATGGCGCAACAAGCCCCACGTTCACTCCCGGAACCTGCGGCAATTACACTTTCAGCCTCACGGTCACGGACGGCATGGCCACCAGCACCGTGGATACCACGAGTGTTGCCGTGAACTGCGCACCCACAGCCGACGCGGGCGCGCCTCAATCCATAGACAATCCCACGATTCTCGTGACCCTGGACGGCAGCGCCAGCAGTGATCCGAATTTGGACCCCCTGGCGTTCCAATGGATTAACACCGCGGGCCCGGCTGCTGTGACCCTGTCCAATAACGGCGCAACAAGCCCCATGTTCACGCCCGGAACCTGCGGCCAATACACCTTCAGCCTCACGGTGAACGACGGCATGGCCACCAGCGCCGTGGACACTACCAGCGTTGACGTAAACTGCATTCCCATTGCAGATGCGGGCGCACCTCAATCAACAGATAACCCCACGATTCTTGTGACTCTTGACGGCAGCGGAAGCTCGGATCCGGACACCGACCCCATGGCGTTCCAATGGATCAATACAGCAGGCCCGGCCGCTGTCACGCTCTCCAATAACGGGGCCACAAGCCCCACGTTCACGCCCGGAACCTGCGGCAGTTATTCGTTCAGCCTCACGGTTACGGACGGCATGGCCACCAGCACCGTGGACACCACCAGCGTTGATGTGAACTGTGCGCCCATTGCAAACGCGGGCCTGGACCAGTCCATTATTGCTCCCGGCATCCTTGTTACCCTGGACGGCAGCGGCAGCAGCGACCCGGACCTGGACCCGCTCGTTTATGAGTGGTCGCAGACCGCTGGACCGGCCGTGGTGTTATCCAATGTAAATGCAATCGGCCCCACGTTCACACCACCCGTGGGCGGTTCTTATACGTTCCAGCTTCTGGTCAGCGACGGGTTCGCCACGAGCGTGGCCGACACTGTGACAATTGCCACTAACTTCCCGCCGGTTGCCGACGCGGGCACGGACCAGGTCAAGATACAGCCCGGCCTGCTCGTAACCCTGGACGGCAGCGGCAGCTCCGACGCCAACCTGGACCCGCTCGCATTCACCTGGACCTTGAACAGCGGCCCTGGCGCAGCGGCACTGTCCAATGCAGCCGCCACCAGCCCCACGTTCACTCCGGCTGTGTGCGGCGACTACATCTTTGACCTGGTTGTGAACGACGGCCAGGCTGACAGCGCCACGGACTCGGTAACCATTGATATAAACTGTGTGCCCATCGCCGATGCGGGCACGGATCAGGCCTTCACGGCCCCGGGCAGCCTTGTTACACTCGATGGCAGCGGCAGCAATGATGCGGACCTGGACCCGCTGGCATTTACATGGACGCAGAGCGCAGGCCCGGCCATTGCCCTCAGCAACGCAGCCGCCACAGGCCCGACATTCACTCCCGCAGCATGCGGGTTTTATACATTCGACCTGGTGGTCAATGACGGGCTCATCAACAGCGCCACGGATTCTGTGAACATCGATGTCAACTGCGTGCCCATCGCTGCTGCTGGCGCCGACCA
>Ga0351884_1156_pt1 | contig 16903 bp, 18 predicted proteins | sample BONcelFGM3001F15_FD_206773 | JGI IMG/M metagenome (GOLD analysis project Ga0351884, IMG submission 206773) | Enriched cells from coal bed in the Powder River Basin, Montana, United States - BONCAT cells FGM rep3 HSBNCT.FGM.300.1.F15 ...
TAATAGGGATATAACATAATATGGGGATTAAGGATATGGCTGCAAAAAGCGCGGCGGCGCGCGGCGTGTTTGAGAGAGGAAAAAGAATAGCCCTTCAAGCTTTCTTAGATGACAGCAATTTGACGCATGAACAAAAGCTTCATGCGCTTGAGCGCATTGTCAGCCAGGTGCTTGCTCTGCACCGGTCGGGACGGTACGGTTTTGACATTTATCCCGGAAAGATGTATACGGTAAATAGGCGCGCAGTTTTTAAACCGTGTTTGGCGCAGCTGCAAAACACTGGTGTTTTGCCGATAAGGCCGGGATATTCTGCACCCGAGCGCTACAGCGGGGAAATGACGGGGCCTTGGACGGATGTGTATGCGTTGAGTGCTCTTTTTTTGCGTTTTATGACCGGGAGCGCGCCGCCGCCCGCTTTTGAGCGTGAGGATATAATGATACAGATCGAACCTGTCCCTGAAAAGATCAGACCGCTGGCGAGGATCGTTGCCCAAGGGCTTTGCCTTCGCAGTGAAAAAAGACCGCCTCTTGACAAGCTGGCCGCAGAGCTCAAAACGCTGCTTCCGGCAGCGGACGAAGTTAAAGTCAAAGCAAAGAAGCATCGTTTTTTTCGAAGACGATTCTCAGCAGCCTTTTGTGCTTTGATCATACTGGTCGGCGGCGCTGCGGCTGTCAGTGAAATCAATTATGCAGAGGCTTTGAAGCTGATACAAAACGGCTCATATGCCAAAGCGTCACGAGCGCTTGACGGAGTGCCGGCGTTTTACCGCGATACAAAAGAGCTTCTTCTTTATGCGCAGGCTTCGGGCATGCTGGAACAAGGGCGGTATGAACAGGCCGCAGAGCTATTTTTATCTCTTGGCAGCTTTCGTGACGCTGCGGGGATGGCGCTGCTGTCGCAGTACCGCGGGGCGCTGCAATTGCTGGAAACGGGCAGGCATGAGAGCGCAAGAACGGCCTTCTTGGCATTGGGGGGATTTGAGGATGCCATACAGATGGCAGATGAGGCCGCTTACAGGCTGGCTTTACATAACATGAAAGACGGCAAGCTGCTCGAAGCGCAAGAAGCCTTGCGCGCGCTGCATCCGGACAAAGATACCAAAGAGCTGCTGTCAAATCTGGATGATAAGATTTTCGAAAAGGCGCGTACGTATTATGAACGGGAGCAATACGAGCAAGCCGCCGTTTACTTTGCCGCCCTTCGGGAAAATGCGCAGGCGAAAGCTTACGGCAGAGTTTGCAGCCTTGCGCTGGCGATGCTGGAAGGCTGTTTTTCGCGCGCACAATATGAGGAACTGCTGTGCTGTGCTGCACATGTAGACATTGCGCATTTTGCGCTCAGCGACGCTGTGATACAGCTCTTTCTTGAGGGCAAGTGGAACGATGGCACCGACACATTCACTCTTGAGGCAAACGGCAGCATAAGCAGCAGCCTGCCGATGGGCGAAGGTGAGCACTTTTTTCGCGACGCAGCGCTTTTTTGCCGGCAAAACGGCCGAGAGGAAGAGAAGGTATTCCTTTTCGGATATATCAACAACAACACCATATCTCTTTACTGCTGCGCCAGCACCGCAACGTATACACTAACAAGGCAGGTTTAAAGCCAGCATAAGAGCTCTTTTTAAGAATACCGTGCCCGTGTTATAATGAAGCATAAAGCGTGCATAGCTGCACGGAGTATCAGGCGTCATAAGGGAGGACATATGAAACAGTTGACAATCGTACTTGACGGAATCGCTGACAGGCCGCAGCAAAAACTTGAAGGAAAATCACCCATGGAGGCGGCAAAAACGCCCGGGCTTGATGCGCTTTGCGCAGCAGGCAAAGCCGGAACGGTACGCACCATCCCGCAAGGCCTCGAAATCGGCAGCGCCGTAGCCAACTTAAGCTTACTCGGGTACGATCCTGCCGGTACTTACAAGGGACGCGCCGTCATAGAGGCGGCAGGGGCGGGGCTTGCCGTGAAGCAGGGAGCGCTCTACGTGCGGTGCAACTTTGTGACATTGGAAGGCCAAAGCTTTGAGCAGAGCGTGATGCAGAGTTACAGTGCGCACGATATAGAAACGCCAAAAGCACGGCCGCTCACACAGCGCCTTAACGAAGAGGTTTTCGGCGGCGCAGCGCAGCTTATCCACACAGATACGTTCCGGAACATACTTGTGGTGGATGGGGCGGCGAGGGAAGCAGAACAGCTTTTGTTTACGCCCGCACACGAAATGATCGGCAATAAACTGGCTGAGCACCTGCATGGCTGCGCTGCCATGCAGCCGTATTTTGATATGTTGCGTAAGGCTTATGATGTGCTTTCCAAAGACAACGAAACAAAAGCAAACGGCATCTGGTTCTGGGGCGCGTCATATGCACCGCATTTCGGGCCTCCGCCTCCAGGGCGGCGGGTCATACTCGCCGAAACCACACTGATGCGCGGTATTGCGGCGCTGCTTCATACCGACTGCGTCTCAACGGCTGAAGACGCTGGCTTTGAACAATATTTGAAGGATAAAACGGCAGACGCTATCCATGCGCTTGAGGAGTACGATTACGCCTATATACACATCCAAAAGCTGGACGACCTTTCGCATGAGCTGATGCCAAAGGAAAAAGCGCACGCCATAGAGATGATAGACTCTTTTTTCATACAGCCGTTTTTTGCGCAGATCCGCATGCCTTACAGCGCAATGATCGTATCCGACCACTATACGTTTTCGGACAGCGGCGGCCATGGGGCAGAACCGGCGCCGTTTTTGCTGCTTGGGCACGGCGCAGACGGCAATGCTGGCCGGTTTACCGAACCATGCTGCCGCGAAACGGGATTCGACTTGACCGCGCCGCAGCTTGTCGCGATACAGCGCGGAGAAGGGTAAGGCCGCTGCAAGCCTTTGCCGCAGCTAATTTGGTGTGAAAAGCATACGGCCGCTGTGACCGCACATGTATATACCGGGAGGACGGGACGAAAAAAACCAAGACGGTTGGCAGACTGCGCCCAGGCGAGAGGCTCAAATAAACTGGAGTGCGTGCTGCCGAATACGGTCACGGATGGAGGCCCGCTCTTTCAGCCGTACAGTTTTAGGCATGTGTTGCAATAATTATATTTGATATAAACATTTTTATTGTGGTAGAATAGGCAAAAGGGGGAGGACGTCATGGACATACTGGCTGTTATTATACTGATCGTCAACCTGTTGCTCGGCATCGTATTTTGTTTTTTCGGCAACAGATGGCTCAAGATCGTTTTAGGCGTATACGGCTTTGTGGCGGGTTTTTTGCTCGGCAATGCACTGCTGCCGATCGTGACATCTTTCGGCGACACAGCGGTGTTGCTGGCGAGCCTTGGCCTCGGGGTTGTCGGGGCGCTGCTTTTTGTGTTCGTCCTTTACCTGGGAATTTTCTTTATCGGGTTTGGCGGAGGCTTACTGCTTTGTTTGCTCGCTGCAGAGTTTTTCCGGCTCAACATACTTGAATGGTACGTGTTTATCCCGATGCTGCTGATATGTGCGGGCCTGGGGGCGTTGACGCTCAATAACCGCCGCATTTTCATATCGGTGTTTACAGCTTACATCGGCGCGTCGGCTCTAGCCATGTTCGTACACCAGATCGTTTCCGGCATTGAGCTTAATACGCTGCTGTTGACAAATGAACAGGCTGCATACAGCGTATACAGGTCGGATATATATCTGATCACGCTTGGTGTTCTTTTCTTTGCTGGTCTCATTGTCCAATTGGCGGTCACAGGCAAAAAGAAGACATGATCTATTAAGGAAGGGGATAAAATGAACCTACCAATGATATTGCTTGCCATTGGCATCGCCGCACTCGTGATCAGCTTGCTGCACTGCTTTTTCGGGTACAGGCTTGCAAGGTTTTTGCTGCCTGTCTGTGGGGTTTTACTTATTGAAGGCGCGTTGTATATCTTTGTTTACAAGTCGCTTATGCTGGACACCATGGGGACATGGCTCTTTTTTGCCGGCACAGGCCTTTCCAGTTACTTTGTTCTTTTCTTTTTCCAGCGCATCGCCGCATTCTTCACCGGCTTGACCGGTGCTGCCTTGTTTCTGGTTTTTGTTGTTTATGCGTTCTCGCTGCATACCCTGCCTTTTCTCTACCCGATCGGCATGACACTTTGTGTGCTGTGCGGCTTGATCGCAGCGGTTTACAGGCGGGTCGGCGTCGCTGTTTTTTCTGCCTTGTTTGGCGGCTGTGCGGCGGCATATGCCGGGCTTTACCTCTTTTTTGAGGGCATCGAAGCAGAGCAGTTCTTGTTCGGCAATCTTCTTTTGCCTATCGAAATGTTCCTTTCCTCAAATGCACTGATGATCTGCGGCGTTGCAGCTGCTCTGACAATCGCCGGTATTGCAGTGCAGATAAAACTGACCGGCTTAACACAAGTGCTCAAAGGACGGTTTCGCAACGGAGCCGGTTCAAATAAACATTCAAACATGGCGGATATGGTTTAAAAATCCGAATCGACAAAAAAACAACGGGCATGGTGCCCGTTTTTCATTTCACATCAATTGGCGTAGGTTGCCGATATCTGCGCAGCGGCCAGCACATGGCCTTTTATCTCAAAAAGAAGATCATCCTGAGAAAAGCCTTCAGCCAAAGCAGGAGACGCATCAAGCGCATAGACGGTAATCACGTAGGTATGCGGTTTGTCGGGCGGAACAGGCCCGCCGTAGCCAGTCTGGCCGAAGCCGTTTTTGCCCTGTATCATGGCGTTCGCCGCATCGATGCTCGCGTTCGCGGGTAAATTTGTTTCCGTAAAACCGCAGGCCAGCCAGTGCACCCATGCATAACCGCATAGGGGTTCGGAATCAGGGTCAATCATCGTTAAGGCAAAGCAGGCCGTGCCTTCTGGCGGGTTGTTGATGGAGAGAGGTAATGAGAGCGTGGGCACAAGGCCTGCCTTTTGGCTGCCGCGCTTGCCGTATTCATCACTTATTGTTCCGCCGCTTATGCCGCTGCTTGTGACTGAGAATGCGCCTCCGGCAGCCGTTACGATGTCTTGAGTTTTTGTTTTTGATACCGGTGTGGGTTGGTGTTCCGGCGAGGGATTGTTTTCTTGCGGCTGTGCGTCTTTGGCTGTGCAGCCAGCTGCGCAAAGACATGCAAAAACAAGCCCGGCAAAAAACAACGCACAGATATGGTTTAAACTTCTTTTCATGATCCGGCACTCCGCCTATTTTCTTGGCCAGTCTTAGCTGTTTGCCTGGTCTTTGTTTATTTCGACGACATAGGGAAGGTTGCGCCATTTTTCGCCCACATCCATGCCATAACCCATCAGCCACGTGTTGGAAACGGTAAACCCGGTATAGGCAAGGGGGACGTCTATAAGCTGCTGCGAAGGGTTAACGAACAGCGCGCACACTTTGACGCTGGCCGGATGGCGCGCTTCAAGGGTCTGCACGAGATAACCGAGCGTTAAGCCTGTGCGCACGATATCTTCGGCGATGAGCACATGTTTGTCGGTAATGTCTATATCAAGATCCTTGGTGATACGCACGATGCCGGATTGGTTTGCCGCGTAAACGCCAATCGACATACAGTCCGTCATAATGGGAATCTCTATGGCACGCGTCAAATCTGCGAAGAAGTAAAGCGAACCTTTGAGCAAAGCGACGATAACAAGTTCCTTGCCTGCGTAATCAAGAGTGATTTGTTTGCCCAGTTCGCAAACGCGCTGTTCAAGCGCTTCTTTGGTAAACAGGACACGTTTGTATTCAGGCTGATGCATGATGGATTAATCTCCGTTAGGCAAAAAACGCTCGAGCATTGAATGAAAATCCTTCTTGTAGACGATCTTGATATTGGTGCCGGGATAAAGCTCGCGCAGTTTTTTTATTTTTTTATTTTTTGCAGTCACGTATTTTTGATTCATCGTCGTCAGCTCGATATATGTTTCAAATTTGGGCAGATAAAAATCCGGGCTGAAAGCCGAGGTCACATTGCCGGCGGCGTCCCATTCTACGGGGAAAGTTTTAGGCTCATAGACCCAATCGATATGATACATATCAAGCAATTTTGCAAACTCGATCTCCGATTGGTTTTTCAGCAGCGCAATATCTGAGATGTGGCACTGGGTGTTTGTATCGCGGGCTTGTTGCTCAATGCGTTCATGCAGTGCGCGCTGTTCAAGCATGGCTATGATGGCAGCCACGCATTCGTCAATGGCAAGTGAAGCTGTGTTGAGCATGATATCATAATGGGATGCATCAGCGAGCGAAATTCCAAACACCGTGGAAACAAATTTTCGTTGTTTTTTCTCAGCCTTCAGCAGAATCTGAGCTGCTTGCTGTTCCGTCACGCGGTATTGCCTTTTGGCGCGGGCAATGCGCACAGCGTCCGGTGCGTATACCCGGACATGCAGGGCATCCTTATCGCCGCTGAATAAGGCCTGAGAGCCAAAACCGACCATGACACAGTCGTTTGTTTTTGCGTATTCCCGAAGCCTGCTGCCAAGAAGGTCGGCAAACGTCTCGCCGCTCTTGCCTGTTGTGAGATAGAACTTGGCGCTTTCGGTGAGCATGTGGCGTTCATGCAAAGTTGCATCATCAAGAAATTGAGTCAGCATCGTATCATGTGTGATGAGCGTAAAGCCTTTTTTTTGCGCCAGTGCGGCAGCGATCTCGTTGCCGAAACTGCACCGTTGCCTTGAAATCGTGATGACGGCCAAAATACTTCCCCCTTATTTGAACATTATATCACAATTAAAAGAGCAGGTGAATACAACCATATATTTATATTTTTTGATGCGTGCTGAGTTTTATTTTGATGTAGATTTGCACGGGAAGATTCTTAAAGGGGGGGCTTCATGGCGAAAAGAAAAAAGCGCGTGAGCGGAACGGGGTTAAAAGGCGGGGAGGCTTATACGGTGCTGGAAAACGGAGTATGGCATGCGGATATAAGCGCAGTCAAGCTTTGCATTGAAAAGTATATCATGGAAGCGGCCGGGTCGGGCAAGTACAGCCTTGCGGGCCTGTGTATCTATCTTGGCATCACACGGGAGAAACTCACCCTTTGGCGCAGCGGTTATTTTTTGGCGCAGGATAGGGGAGATGCTTGTATTGCGCCTAATACGCAGCTTGCTGAGTGTGTGGAAATGGGGCTGCTTTATCTGCAGCAGCACTGGGAAGAAAGTGATAAGCCTTCTGCTTTGCACGTAAAGCAGCTTGAGGCTACGGGAGCATTTTCGGATAACAGCGGATTGTCTGCAAAGCCACCTTTTGATTTAGGACGGCTCAAAAAATTTGCGCGGTAAATCATGCATAATCGGCTTAAGTCAGGGAACAATAGACAATTATTTTTTAAAGGAGGAGACAGGTGAAAGCAACGATTGAAAGGGACGGCTGTATATCCTGTGGCCTGTGCCCCGAAGAATGCCCCGAAGTTTTCAGAATGGGTGATGACGGCCCTGCAGAGGTGTATGTGAACGAAATCCCCAAAGAGGCTGAGGATGCGGCCAGAGAAGCGGCGGCAGAGTGCCCTGTGGAAGTCATCCATATCGAAGACTAGCTCTATAACAAGCGGAAAGGATGTGGACGGCGCCGGTGCAGCAGCGGCGCTGTTTTTATGATAAAAGAAGAAAATGTCGAGACGAGTTTATGGCGGGCCTTTGGCAGGCCCACAAGAAAGCAAGAAGCCTTTCTGCGTGCAGACGCCAGGTATATTGGCTACGGAGGCGCGAAGGGCGGCGGAAAATCCCATGCTATACGCGCCAAAGCAACGTATCTTGCGTTTGCGTACCCTGGCATACAGATGCTTATCGTACGGCGAACGTTTCCTGAGTTGCATGAAAACCACACAAAAAGGCTGCGCGCAGCATACGCAGCGATGCCGGTGTGTTTTCAGCCGCGCTACAATGAGAGCGAAAAGGCCTTCACTTTTCCGTGGGGCTCACGCTTAAAGCTTGGGTATTGCAGTGACGAAGGTGATGTGCTGCAGTATCAGGGGCAGGAATACGACGTGTTGTTTCTTGATGAAGCGACACAGCTGACAGAGTACCAGTACTCATGGCTGTGCGCCTGCGTACGTGGCGCGGGAGACTATCCAAAACGTGTTTATTTAACCTGCAACCCCGGAGGGGTGGGGCACGCATGGGTCAAACGTCTGTTTATAGACAGGGACTTTCGGCGCGGAGAGGATGAGCGTGACTATATTTTTATACAGGCGCAAGTCTATGACAACGCACCGCTTTTTGCTGCAGATGAAGGTTACAAACGCAGTATACACGAGCTTAAGAAAAAGTACGGAAAAACGCTTTCGCGCGCGGTTTTGCATGAGCGCGCCATGGAGGGGGCAGATTATGTGCGTCAGCTCAAAGGCCTTCCCGCGTCTTTGAGACGCGCGTGGCTCGACGGTGACTGGAGCGTGTTCGCAGGCCAGTATTTTCCGGAGTTTGCTGAAAAAACGCATGTCTGTTCACCGTTTGCGCTGCCAGAACATGGGCGTAAAAGCGCAGCCGTCGACTACGGGCTGGATATGCTCGCTGTGCTTTGGTTTGCTGTGGATGAAGACGGCAATGTGTATTGTTACCGCAGTATCGAAGTGCCAAACCTGACTGTGTCCGAGGCAGCGGGCGCGGTCTTAAAGGCACAGTGCGAGCACGTGGAGGAATATATCGCGCCGCCTGATCTGTTCAGCCGCAGGCAGGATACTGGGCGCAGCGCCGCGCAGATCTTTGCAGAAAACGGAGTGCCGCTCATAGAAGTGCGCAGCAGCCGGATAGACGGCTGGCTGTGCGTCAAGGAATATCTGCGCCTAGTCAAAGGCAAGCCGCGGTTGGTTTTTTTCTCGACCTGCGCGCCGGTATTACGTAGCCTGCCGCTGCTTCGGCATGACAAAATACGGATCGGCGATGCGGAAACGCAGCCGCACGACTTGACACACAGCCCGGATGCGCTGCGCTATTGGTGCTCGCGCCGATAGCTGACCCCGGCGCACGGCAGCCCACCCGTTGCAGCGCCTTTTAGGCAAGACGGCCGGCGCAGCGACGATATGGATGGTTATTTGCTCGGCGGCTATTGACATGGCTCTTTAATAAAATAATCAACCCGCTTTTTCAGATGCTTTCCAATCCGGTTGACGAACAGCGATATCGGTGAGATGATGTGTTCAAGTCGTCCCCAATCGCGCAAGAAACGTCAAGAAATAACCGTGCGTTTAAGTTACCGTATATGGCGGAGGCAGTCACTTTGGAACATTGGCAGAAAATAATGGCGGTTCAGCTCATGCAGGATCATATCGCGGCGCACATTTGCGAGCCCATCACGCTTTGCGCACTCGGCAGGGCGGCGGGCTATTCGCCTTGGTATGCGGCGCGTATCTTCAGAGAGATCACGGAGAAAGCGCCTTTCGAGTATATCCGAGCCATGCGGCTTTCCAAAGCGGCCGCAAGGCTGCACAAAGGCGGCGTACGTGTCATTGATGTCGCGTTCGATTTTTTGTTTGGCTCGCACGAGGGGTTTACGCGCGCATTTTCCAGACAATTTGGTCTTTCTCCGCGCGCATACGCAAAACAAAAACCGCCCATAATGATGTTTCTGCCAAAGGCTGCCCGTGACTATTACCTCATAAAACAAAGAGGGGAAAAAGACATGTCAAAGAATCATAACACGGTGTTTGTACAAGTGGTGGAGCGCCCGGCGCGGCGGCTGATATTAAAACGCGGCAAGAAAGCCACGCATTATTTTGAATACTGCGAGGAAGTGGGCTGCGAGGCCTGGGATGTGCTCACAGGGATCAAAGAAGCGCTTTACGAGCCTATCGGCATGTGGCTTCCAGAAAAATTTCGCCCGGAAGGGACATCCGAATACGCGCAGGGTGTTGAGGTCGCGGCGGATTATATGGGCGATGTGCCAAAAGGCTATGAGATCATCGATCTGCCGCCGTGCAAAATGATGGTGTTTCAGGGGCCGCCGTTTGAGGACGAAAAATTCGAAGCGGCTATCTGCGATCTCTGGGAGGTCATGAAAACCTATGACCCGAAGCTCTATGGTTTCGAATGGGCGGATGATGACGCGCCGCGCTTCCAGCTGACACCCATGGGTTACCGCGGCTATATCGAAGCCCGGCCCGTGCGTGCGCTCTAGCACTTATCATAGGCAGCATTATTTAGCGCCTGTGATCCATAGCCCAATGAGGGCCTCACAGGCCGACTTTTCTCCTGTTAAAACATACATCTATGGGCTGTCTGCGTCGTGCCAAAATTCTTTTGTCCGGCGGTAATAATGGCGGAAAAGCCGGAAATAGCCGCGCGTGTCGTCATTGACATACTCGTCCGGGATGCTTGTATCGGCGGTGATTTTCTCAAAATCGTAAGCGCCGTTGACACGCCAGAGGTTGAGAAAGCCGGGACGGACGGCATCTGTGGGGCAGATCATGCAGCAGCCCATGCACATCGTGCAGCGCCCGTCAAAGTATGCCTGGCTGCCTTTGATCGTGATGTTGCCTGCGGGGCAGTTTTCGGCGCAGAGCCCGCAGCCTATACATGCTTTGCGGTTTGCATGGATAAGCGGCCCGTTGACCCATGCGCCCACCCACTGCAGCCGGAACAACCACGAAAAAAAGACTGTCAACGGGTTATAGCGCATCTTCTTTGGCTGGCCGCTCAAGACGTCGGCGGCAATTTTTTTACACATTTTTTGTGTGTGCAGATACATCTGCTTGGCAAGTGCATCCTTATATCGGAACATCACATTGTAAGGCATCAGCAGATGTGTGTCGCTGCGTGGCTCAAAACCCTTTTTGCGCAGTATGCGGCAAAGCGCCCGGCTTGAGGCGTTGTTTAAACGGAACGGCTCTCCCGAAGTTTTGAATATAAATGCAGGCATGCTGTCAGCGTCCGGCAGGCTTTTGACAAAGCGCAGAAAGAACTGCGGCGTGTTGAACGCGTGTACAGGGTAACCAAAGCCAGCGACATCGAACGTGCGGGGATCCGGCGCGTCGTCATACGGTGCTTTGACGCGGTATACGGTCGTGTTCAGGCCCAAGGCCCTAAGCTGTGTGGCGATCATGTCGGCAGCGATTTTTGTATGTCCCGTTCCGGAAAACACATAGATGGCCGCTTTTTTCATATCAGAACCCCTCCGGGTAACAAGCTTGCATCGCTTCGATGATGCCCTGCTGCACGCCGCCGCGGCCGTGCCCGAGCGTTTTCGCCGTATCGTCGATCGTATCCATTGGGATATACAATTCTTCGCCCATGATATCAAGCATCAGCTGTTTTGGATCAAGCCCTGGTTCGTATCCGGCGGCAATTTCCTTTTTAGAGATCAGCCCCGCGCTGAAGGCCGCAAGCCTCTTGCCGATATGCACGATGGGTTTTTTGATTTTAAGGCCTTCCATCATCCAACGCAGCATTTGATCGTACGTGTGATTTTCGTCGCCGACGGGGTAAAGCACACCGTGCACGCCTTTTTCAAGCGCACCGACGGCTGCTTCAGCCACATGCCGGGCATGGATCATCGTTGTGCCGCCTTTGGTAAAAAAAATCACAGGAGCCCTGAAAAGCCTTTCGATAAAGACTTCCTTCCAGAGCGGCGTGCGCTGCGGCATAGCGCCGAAGATGTACGGGAGCTCTAAGACCATCACGTCCATTTTGCCTGTGCTTTCGCTGATCAGGCGCTGCGCCTGTTCTATGCGGCAGCGAATATACGGATGGTGCTCGCAGAGTTTTTTTTCTGGATACAGCCTGTGGAAGGTGGCGAAATACGAATTAAAAACCACCGAGCGCCTGATGCCGGCACTGCGCGCGGCGCGAAAAACCTTTGCGCAGTGTTTCACCAGCCGCTCATAAAAGAAAGCATACGCGGGCGCGGGCGGGGTGATGCGGTCGTCAGGCCCGACGGAATATACAAGCGCATCGTATCCATAAAAGGCATTTGTGAGCGCATTTTCATCCATGCTGAAGACGTCACCATATTTTATCTTGATCTCTTTGGGATACCAGCCGCCAAGATCTATGTCATGAAGCGAAAGAGAGCCGACACCATAGCCTCTGTCAAGCGCGGTTTTAGCTGTGAAATACCCGAGAAAAGATGTTCCGCCAACGATCATGATCCGCATAATTCACCTCAATGATGAAAAGAGATTTTTGGCTATCGTGCTTTATTAAACTTTCAAAATTCTGCGATGTCATTATTCTACGCATGTGCTGCCCATGCGTCAAGGTTTATGCGGGACAGAGAAAGATGTCTGACTGTGCCGGCTTTGCGGTTGCGTTGTCTGCATCCAGGCGGCGGCAGCAGAACGACTATACTTTTTTGTCTTGAGTGCGAGCAGGTTTTTTACATCCCCGAGAACCTCATCGTCAGCTACGCGTATCATCAGCCACTTGGTGTTGTTGAAAGTTCTGGCCTCATCAAAAAGACCGGCAACGTAAGGCGTGCATACAGGGCGCATTGCTTCGAAGCGCAGCATATCCGCAGCGCCAAGCACTACAAGCGCGATAAAGCCGTCTTTTTCCGGGTAAAGCGTACAAAGCGCCTTGCCGCTTTTTTTATACTTGACATTCCAGCCCGGCTGCGCGGCGCATGCGCTGTACGTAAGCTGCGGCTGTGCGGCGAAGCTTTCTTTGATGTGGGCGTTCAGGCTGCGCCAGAGCGCGCGCGCTGTCGTTGCGATATAGCCCTCAATGGATGCCATATCCGGCATTTGGCTTTGGTCTAAAATTATATCCATGGGCCCTCCATTTGGCTTACTGAGAGTATGATACCACATCGCTTGAGTCAAAGGATCTTTTTTTAATAAACAATGGTAATATGAGCAAAACAATTGACAACTTAGAAAACGCTGGATGTTGACAAATTGACACATATTTCTTTGTATAATATAATGAATATTCAGTGGAGCATTGTAAAAGCTGCGTGAGGGAGGATGCTGTTTCGCTGACAGCGAAAGACACAGATGTATCATTTTTTTATTGCTGCTGCCATTGCATCGGCGCTTTCGCTGGGATTGACTCCGCTGATGATCAGGCTCTCGCGCAGGTTTAAGATACTTGATTTGCCAGACAAACGAAAAACCCATAAAACCCCTGTCCCGCTGCTTGGCGGTGTCGCCATCTATCTGTCTGCAATTTTAGGAACGGTATTGTACATACTGCTGTTTGTGGAAGGCCTTGAAACCAACCTTATTGTGGCCTTTATCATCGGCATATCAGGCGTGGCGATGATGGGGCTGATCGATGATATGCTCGCTTTGAGCGCGAAACGCAGGCTGGTGGTATTGTTTGTTCTGGCGTTTATCGTGCTTATCGGATGCCTCCAGTTCTATTTCCCGCAAGATTTGCTGCATACAAATTTGCTGCTGACCCTTGTGATTTCATTCATTGTCGTGTTCTGGATCGTTATCGTTACCAATGCCATTAATTTCTCCGACGGCCTTGACGGGCTTGCCGGCTGCTTGTCATTGGTGTCTTCACTGGGGTTTGCGTTCATTTTCTATCTTCAGGGCCGCACTCAGCTGGCCTTGCCGACAGCGCTTGCCCTGTGCGGCGCGATAGCAGGTTTTCTGCCTTATAATATAAACCGTGCACGTATTTTCATGGGTGATGCCGGCAGTATGTTTATCGGTTTTATGCTTGGCATTCTGTCAATCATGAGCATATCTGAAAAAGACATCGTTGTTTTTATCATACCGGTTTATCTGATGATCGTGCCCATCATGGATATCTGCATGTCGGTATTGAGGCGGTTATTGCTGCGCAAGCCGGTCATGCAGCCTGATAAAATGCACTTTCACCACAGGCTTCGCAACAGGTTTAAAAACCGGCATGCTGCCCTGCTGATTCTTTCGGCAGCACAGCTTATATTTTCTGCCGTCGGAATAGTCATTTATATTTTTGAGTTTTTTGTTTTCGGCTGGTTTGTGCTGATCGGCATTGGGGCTGCAGGGGCCGTATACACCTTCTTCCATGCCAAATCGCTGCGTGCGAATCCGCAGGCACCTGAGAACAAATAATAGTAACGCCCGGTAAGGCCGGATTGCCAAGTCAGCACACAAAAAATTAAGCCCCGATGTCCGGGGCTTTAAAAATGCTGTTATTTTTGTTAGTCATTCAATATCGAAAATGCGATATTTGTGGCATGGTCAGCGACACGTTCTAAGGTAGCTATCATGTTTGTAAACACGACGCCCACCTGAGGGTCACACGTTTTGCCCTGCAGTCTGTTGATGTGGTTGTTGATGTAGTCGCGCTTCATATCGTCCACTTCCTGTTCAAGCTTGTCCACCAAAGGGAGCACCGACTTATCCCGCCTCGCGAATGCATCAAGGCAGGCCTGAAGCGTTTCGGTTGTTTTATCTGCCATTTTGCGCATTTCTGACTGGGCTTCTGTGCTGAATATTGATTTCTTCTCAATCAGCGAAAGCGTAAACTCTGCGATATTCTCGGCAAGGTCTCCGATGCGTTCTAAATCTATGATGACATGGTGAAGGCTTCCAAGCACTTTGAGGTCATGCTCGGAAAGCTCTAAGCCCCTGAATTCGATAAGGTAATCGGTGATATGGTGTGTGATATAATCGATGGTTTTTTCGACTTCCAAAACACGGTTGACGCGCTGTTCATTGCGGTTAAAAAAGGCGTCAAGTGCGCGCCTGAAGTTTGCCGACACGATTTCACCCATACGTTTGAGTTCTTTTAATGTCTGGCCCAGGACGATTGCGGGTGTCTGAACGATGCGCGCATCAAGGAAAACAAGCCTTTTTTCCACACCGTCCGCATCGCGCTTCTCGGGTATTATCTTTGTGATCATTTTGACCATAAGTCTTGAAAACGGGAACAACATTAAAGTGACAGATACATTAAACAAGGTATGGAAATGTGCGATCTGACGGTCGACTTCGGGTGAGAGCGATTGGACAAAATCAACAATGGAAGGAAAAACGGCCATGACGCCAAGATAGACGAGGGTACCCATGATATTAAACATCAGATGGATACCCGCAGCGCGTTTTGAATTCTGGCTGGTCCCGATGGCAGCCAGAACGGCCGTGATACATGTGCCGATATTTTGGCCGAGTATCACATAAACGGCTGCATCAAGGTCAATAAGCGCCAGCGCCGCAAATGTTTGCAGAATACCGACAGATGCCGAGGAGCTTTGCAATACCGCTGTGATGAGCGCACCGACCAAAACGCCGATCACAGGGTTGCTGAAGCTGACAAGGAGACTGCGGAAGCCTTCGTCATCCTTGAGCGGCGCCATAGCCTGAGACATCAGCCACAGGCCGACAAAAAGCATCCCGAAGCCAAGAATGATCTCTCCCAGGCGGGAAAAAGCGCGCTTTCTGATAAAGACCGTCAATATCATGCCGATAAACAAAATAAAAGGCGCAATATCTGAAAGCTTGAAGGCAATCAGCTGCGCCGTGATACATGTACCGATATTTGCGCCCATAATGACGCCTGTGGCCTGCATCAGCGTCAGCAGCCCGGCATTGACAAAACCGACAGTCATCACGGTGGTGGCGGACGAGCTTTGCACCATGGCTGTGACCCCTGCACCGACACCGACGGCGGCAAAACGGTTGCCCGTCAGCACCTCAAGCACGCGGCGCATTCTGTCCCCGGCAACATTTTCAAGCCCTTCAGACATGATCCTCAGGCCGAACAGGAACAAGCCAAGCCCGCCAAGAAACATGAAAATATTAACGATTCCCATTCATTACCCTCCAGAAAAAAAGACCGTTGAGCCTCTTATGTACCCGTACAAAAATTCATTATACAGTATAGCATTATGTTTGTCACTTTGTTTATATTCAACGGAACCAGTCACCGGATTGGCGCATAAATTCGTTGCATTTTTTGGCATGATTCATCATACAAGCGTTGGGGGCAGTGCTGCTTGCCGATGGCCAAACAAAGAGTTTATTTACTATTTGTTCGAACAAAACTACGCTCTTTTATTTTTCTTTGAGCGCATGGCCGATTTCCTCAAGCAGGTCTTTTCGGATGTCAACTAGCGCTTCAATATCAATATCCATATGGCGCTTGATGAACTCCTCCGGCGCCGAAGAATACGAGTGTGCGGAGGCGTAACGGTATGCTGCCTCAATGATACTTTCGCATTTATAGAGTTTAAGCAGCTTAATATAGGCACTGTCAGTGCCCGTGCTCACCGAAACGCGTTCAAGCTGTTCTTCAAAGGCCTTGTCTTCCTTCTGGTAACGATCTATTTTATCCATGGCTGCTTTCACGGCCTTATCCACCGACCGCGAGGCTTCCCAAAGCGCATCAAGGGCTGCTTCGCCCGTGTCTTCCGTCAGCAGCGCGTCGCATTTTTCTATGCGGGCTTCAAGCGCTTTGGCGTAATAAAGCGCAAGCAGCGCCGAGCGCACCTCCGGCTCTATGGTGGTATCAAGGGCTTCTCCTGCATCCAAGCCCTCAAGCGCGTCTGCCATCTGTCTGTATTTCTGGGCTGTGTCTATGATTCGTTGATCCATAATTATACTCTTTGCTTTTTGTTATAGAATACCATACTTGCGCAAAACAGCACAAGCGCCATCAAGACAAGCATGCCGATGTTCCGCAGGACATCTGAAAGGCCCATGCCGTAGACAACGATGGCCTCTGCAGCCTCAAGGGCCCACTTCTGCGGCAGTGCGTTGGCGGCTGTGCGCATCTCCGGGCCCACGATGGACAGCGGCCACATACAGCCGCCCAGCATGCTTGTCGCAACGATAACGACGGGCGTGACAGCGCCCATCTGTTCAAGGGTGCGCAACTGCGTCGCGAGCAGCAGTCCGAGGCACACCGCAGCCAGCACAAAAGCGGCGAATACGGTAAATATGGGCAGCAAAGCCTGCCCGAGGCTGAAACCGAAAAGCGCCTGCCCCGCAAAAAGTACGAGGACCATCTGCGCCAGGCCGACAAGGTAAGCGGGTATTAAATGGCCTGCAAGCACAG
>Ga0351884_1161_pt1 | contig 16752 bp, 16 predicted proteins | sample BONcelFGM3001F15_FD_206773 | JGI IMG/M metagenome (GOLD analysis project Ga0351884, IMG submission 206773) | Enriched cells from coal bed in the Powder River Basin, Montana, United States - BONCAT cells FGM rep3 HSBNCT.FGM.300.1.F15 ...
GCAAAGAAAATTGTGAGGAGGATTATTATGGAGGTCAGCAGTCGCATCAGCGCCATCAAGATGAGGATGCAGGAGATTCAGTCCAAGTTCGGCACCAGCCCCATCCAGAACCTGTCTATGGCAAACCCGGTGGTTACCCCTGCCGGGCTGCAGGTGGGAGGGATGGACCCGTCGGGCGTTACCTTCGAAAAACTCCTGTCTGACAAGATGAAGATTGCCCAGGAGGAAGCCAAGTCTGTCTCCGAGATTTCCGTGGCCCAGGCGGCGGAAGGCTCTGGCAAGGCGGGCAGCCTGGCCGCCGGATCCAACGACTTCAACGAGATTATCCGGGATGCCTCCCAGAAATACGGCGTGGACGAGAAGTTCATCAAGTCCATCATCCAGCAGGAGTCGGGCTTCAACCCCAAGGCCACCTCCTGGTGCGGAGCCATGGGAATGATGCAGCTGATGCCCGAGACCGCCAAGGACCTGGGAGTGAAAAACGCATACGACCCCAGGGACAACATCATGGGCGGCGTCAAGTATATAAAGGAACAGCTCGACCGGTTCGGCGGCGACAAGCGCAAGGCCCTGGCCGCCTACAACGCCGGCCCCGGTGCCGTGATGAAGTTTGGCGGGATACCTCCCTACAAGGAGACGGAAAACTACGTCCGCAACATCATGGCCACTTACGAATCCATGGGCGGCACCTAAGAGCCGGCAGCCGTGCCACAGACAGGCCGTCAACTATTTTGAAGGGGGCATAGTAAATGGAAGCCAACAACATCATGTCAACTGTCGGGGCGCAGACCTCGGCCCCGGTTCAGTTTGAAAAGACCCGCCAGGCCAAAGAGCTGGACCAGACCCTCAGCAAGAAATTTGCGTCCATGCTGGAGCAGGAAGAGCAGAAGACGGAAATGAAAGAGTCCGCCAAGAGCAACATCTCCAACTCTTCCACCGACAAGAAGGCCGAGGAGAAGCAGGAGGCCCACGCCCAGGATCACGTGAAGAAGGAAATTGAGAAACAGGTGCGGGAAAAAATGATGAAGATGTCCCCCATGCTCAATTACCTTTACAACCTGATGTATAAAGACCCCAACGCCCTGAGCCTTCTGGAGAAGCAGAGCCTGGGCCTGGACAAGACCCAGATGATGCAGAAGATGGACGTGGAATACGGCGAGTTCAAGAAGATGCTGACCCAGAGAGGCATGAAGCTGGGCGACCTGTCCTTTGTGCAGATGTCCAAGCTGGCCCAGATGAACACCAAGTCTTCCGTTACCGCCTTCCTCGACCAGCTCTCCAAAGAGCGCAAGATGCACGGGGTGGAGGAAAAGGAAGAAACCACGCTGGTGGAGCGGGGCAAAGAGAACATGGCCCGGCGCATGGAAGGATCCCAGGAGCTTACAGGCCAGGCATCCCCCGCCGCCGACCTGAAGGAAGCCATGGAGGGCAGGCCGGTGCCGTCAGACAGGGCAAAAGAGCTGGCAGAGCGCAAGGAAGTGGTGGACCAGATCGTCCGCCACGTTGAAATCCGCAACCTGAACAGCAGGGACGAGCTGGTGATGAGGCTCAACCCCGAGTACCTGGGCGAGCTGAAGCTGAAGATTAGCAAGGAAGGGGGCAAGATGAGCGCCCTGTTTGAAACCACGTCCCAGGAAGTAAGGGCTATCATCGAAGAGAGCGCGGACGAGCTCACCTCGATGTTTGGCAGCAAGGGCCTCACCCTGACGGGGGCAAAGGTCAAGCTGGTTGGCTCCATCGAATAGAATCAATATTTTTAACAAGTTTTTAACAATTTGTTAAGAACGTTGCAAACATGTTGTGTTATAATAATCATGGCGGCCCTGTGGGGTTGTGTATGTCTTGATTGGGGCTGGTGCCGGGTGTTTTAATGGGTATGTCCAGCATAAAATAAGGAGGTAGCCCGAATGTTTGATATGGATTATTCAGCCAATGCGGTTCAATATACCCAGCAGAGACTGAATTCCAACTTCTCCAACCTTCAGAACCAGTTCACTCCCGGTTACAAGGCGGAGCAGGTGCAGTTCCAGGATCTGGTTAACGGCTACGGCGGCAAGGGAGCCATGGTTCAAAGCTCGGGAATCGTCTTTGACCAGGGCCAGATAGTGGGAACCCCCAACCCGACCAACCTGGCAATTGAAGGAAGCGGCTTCTTCGTCGTCAACGACGGCATCCGCAACCACTACACCAGGGACGGGCGGTTCACGCTGAAGAACGGCGAAATGGTCAACGCCACCGGCCAGAAGGTGATGGGCTATCAGCTGGACGACCAGGGGAACATTGCCTCGGAGGCCCAGCCCGTGTCCCTCAACTTTGACCCCCAGTCCAAGCTTTACGGCGGCAAATACACGGGGTTCCACTTCGACGGGGCGGGCAAGCTCTACGGCGAGCGCACCACCATCGACCCCCTCACGGGGAACGCCTTCTCGGCGTCGGTGCCCCTCTTCCAGGTGGCCGTGGGTGCCTTTGCCAACCCCTCGGGGCTTACCAAGACCGGAAACACCGCCTTTGGCGAAACGGAAAACTCCGGCCCCGCAATCATAGGCACGGCGGGCCAGGGTGCCCTGGGCCGGGTTCACCCATCCTCCCTTGAAATGTCCACCGTTGACTTCGCCCAGGAATCAGCCGCCATTGGTATGGCCAAACAGAACTACGAAGCCAACTTTGCCGCCTTCAGAGCGATGGACTCCCTCAAAAAGCAGGCGTTCGGGCTTATCCGATAGAGAAAGCCCCCGCCCGCCCGGGCCTCCTCTATCGTCGGGAGGGAAGAATATTTGTGCGATTTACGGCTAAATGCAGGTCGAGCCCGTCAAGGCTGGGCCTGTTCCTTTTATCCCCCATAACAAGCGGATGTGGATTCAATGCACCCCCTTTGCGGCGGGAACCGCAAGGCTTTCCAAAACTGGAAAAGGATCGGACAATGTTGGAACTCAATGGAACAGTAGAGGAAAATCCCTTGAAGAGTTGAATGATCCTTACCAAGCTTTGGAAGTTTACTTCCCCGAAAGGGAGGATTGGCATTGGATTCCGATAAACAGGACTCCCCGCAGGATCCTGGCAAAGGGGTTCTGCGAAAGCTGCCCAGGGCCGGTGCACGGGTGGTCAGCAACATTACGGGGAAGCCTTCTTCCACAGGGGGTGGAGGAGCGGGCCTGTTTCGTCCCCGCAGCATCAAGACCACAGGCCAGAAATCCTACCCCCGCCCGGAAGCCGATACCGGCAGCAAAGACGCCGCCACGGCAGACCTGGGCAAAAAGACTGCCAGCATACCGGTGCCAAAGACTACGTCCGACCTGGACAACATTCTGCAGGAGATTACACCCCGCAGGCCGGAGGCAAAGGACGCCTCTCATTTGGAGCGCCCGGTGCCACCGCCGCCCAGGAATACCGGCCTGGCCTCCCGCCAGATAAAGCCGCCGCCGGTAAAGCCCAAAAAGGTTACGCCCCACCAGGGCCTGATAAACCAGTCCACGCCAAAGCCCTCGGGGTATTCCACCAACAGGGCCGCCTCGCCAAAGGCCCCCGACGTGGGCCTCAAGTCGGCACCCAGGCAGGAGATGCGGGAAGACAACCTGCGCCGCAAGGCGCAGCCATACGAATGGGGAAGAACCGACAAGTTTGCAAACGATCAGAAAAAATTTCTGGAACGGGTCTTCAAGCAGTTTTCCGACTACGTAACCACCAAGCTGGCCACCCTGCTGCAAAGCCGGGTGGAGCTGGAATACCAGGGGGCCAAGCTGCGGCCCTACGGCGACTTTCTGCAGGACCTTTACGAGCCCATATCCATCGTGTTAATGAGGATCGACCCTGAATACAAGGGGCTTCTGGTGCTGGACTTTCCCCTCAGCTTCGCCCTTATAGACCGCTGCCTGGGAGGCAAGGGGCAGCCCCTGGAGGAAGTGCGGTATTTTACCGAGATTGAAGTGGCCGTGCTGGAGAGGGTGGTTCAGCGCATCATCGATTGCTATCAGGAAGCCTGGAGCGAGGTGAAGGAGACAAAGCCCCAATACCTGGAGATGCAGTTCAACCCCCAGACCGTGCACATCATGAACCCCAGCGACATCATAGTTACAGTCCCCTTCGATTTCAAGATGGGGCAGATACATTGCCCGGTTCACGTGGTGCTTCCCTTCGAATACCTCAAGTCTGTCCTGCCCAAGGCCAACTTTGAAGAATATATGCTGACCCGCTCCTCCTCCGCCCAGGTTTCGCCATCGGTGGCTCCCCTGTTTGCTAAAAACCTGGAGCAGGCCAGGGTGCCCGTGTCGGTGGAGCTGGGCTCCACGGAGCTTCTGTTCAGCGAGCTGGCCGTGCTGGAGGTGGGGGATTTCATCAAGCTGGACCAGGAGATTACAAAACCCCTCAGGGTGAAGGTGAACGACCGCTGCAAGTTTCAGGGAAGGCCGGGAATAAAAGACGGCAAGATTTCCGTGCAGCTGACGAGGGTATTGCAAGAAGGAGACGAGGACTATGATGTATGAAAATGAATACGGACATTCTGACGCCCCTGCCGTCCGGGGAGTTCAGTTCAGCCCCATCGACTCGGGAGGCATGGACAACCTTTCCGCCTCACCGGGCAGCATCGACCTTTTGAAGGACGTGCCCCTTTCCGTTACCGCCGAGCTGGGCAGGTCAAGAATGCTGGTGAAGGACATACTGCGCCTGGGGGTCGGCTCCGTCATCGAGCTGGACAAGGAGACAGGGGAAGCCCTGGATCTCATGGTGAACAACAAGATGATTGCCAGGGGCGAAGTGGTGGAGATTGACGGGAATTTTGGGATCCGGGTTACCGAGATACCCGGACGTTAGGCATATTGCCGGTTCTGGTGGTTTTTTTGAAAAAAGCTCCTTTTCATAAGCCGATTTTTGTCCTGTCGTTGCTGCTTGTTCTGTTTTTGGCGGCAATTATCGCTTCTCCCGCCTCCCCTGCAAAGGAGGCCACGAGAAACCCGGAAGACCTGAAGGCCGGCCCGCTGCCGTCCCCCGCAGCATCTGCCGGTGAAGCCGTGGAAATGACCCCCGCCCCGGCAAAAGTGCCGGCCACGGCCCCGGCCACCAGCCCCGGCCCGTCCCCATCTGCCTCCCCGGAGGCCCAGGTAACGCCATCCCCGCTCCCCCCGGGCGAGACAGCCCCGGCAGGATGGGGAGGCGTGAAGGAGGAAGACGAAAGCTGGAAGCCGGACCCAAAGAGGGGCATACCCCGGTTCAACCTGGGGCTGACGCTCCTGTCCCTGCTGATAGTCAGCTTGCTGGCCTACTGGGGGGTAAAGGTCTATTTCACGTACGTGGGGGGGGATAATAAAGGCGGCCTGTCGGGCAGGAAGCTGATGCGGGTGAGGGAGAGGCAGGTAATCGGCCCCAACAAGCAGATTTGCCTGGTGGAGCTGCCGGGCAAGACGGTGCTTCTGGGCATTACCGAAAACGAGATGACCGTGCTGACAGAATTGGATGCAGACAAGATAGCGGCCCTGGAGCAGGACGCCCCCGCCGCCTCCGACGCCGGGCCGTCCCCGTCGTCATACCTGATGGACGTGATAATGCGGCGCTGGCCCCAGGGCGGAAAATAGCGGCGGAATCAAGAGGTGATAGTGGCTTGGTGAAGAGATTTGTTTACAGGAACAGGAGCGCGGGAGCCTTGCTGCTGCTGGCGATTGTGCTGGCAGGGTCTTTCACCGTGCTGACATTTGGAGTGTCGTGGGCGCAGGAGGCCCCGGTGATAAAGCTCCCCGACATTACCATCGGCGAGAAGGAAGGCGACAGGGGCAAGGAAATGTCCAAGATGCTCCATTTCGTCGTGGCCATGACCGTCCTCTCCCTGGCCCCCTACATCCTCATCATGTGCACTTCCTTCATACGGGTTACCATCGTCCTCTCCTTCATCAAAACGGCCCTGGGCACCCAGCAGGTGCCTCCCACCCAGGTGATGATGGGCCTGGCCCTGTTCACCACTTTCTACATCATGGCCCCCGTGGGGGAGACCATACGCCGGGACGCCGTGGTGCCCCTCTACCAGAACGAGATTAACATGGACCAGGCCGCCACCAGGGCGGTGGTCCCCCTTAGAAACTTTCTTTTAAAGCAGACCCGGGACAAGGATCTCCTCCTGTTCATCAGGCTGTCCCGGCAGAGGCCCGAGGATTTCAAGAACCGCAACGAAGTGCCTCTCCACATCATCATGCCCGCCTTTATCATCAGCGAGGTAAAGACGGCCTTCCAGATAGGGTTCATCATCTACCTGCCCTTCCTGGTCATCGACATGGTGGTGGCGTCGGTCCTTATGAGCATGGGTATGTTCATGCTTTCCCCCATGCAGATTTCCATGCCATTCAAATTGCTGATGTTTGTCATGATTGACGGCTGGGGGCTCATTATCGAAAACCTTGTAAGAAGCTTCAAAATGTAGCGGGGCGGAGGTGTTTTGCGTTGGATGAAGCTTATGTCCTCTCCATTACCGGGCAGACGATGTACCTGATTCTGCTCCTGTCTTCCCCCATGCTTATGGCCGCCCTGGTGGTGGGTCTTACCATCAGCATCATCCAGGCCACCACCCAGGTGCAGGAGCAGACCCTCTCCTTCGTTCCGAAGATTGTGGCTACGTTTATGGCTCTCATCATCACCGGCAGCTGGATTGCAAGCATGGTGTCCAACTTTGCCATGTCCATATTCAACCACATAGCCAACATGGGCCCAAGGTGAAAAAGGGGTTGCGGCAATGAACATGCAGGATTTCATGGCCCTGGGAGATGACAGGATATTCCTGTATTTCACCACTTTTTTGCTCTGCCTCGCCCGGATTATCGGCTTCTTCGTGCAGGCCCCCATCTTCGGCTCCAACCATATCAACCACCAGGTGCTGGTGGGCCTGAGCGCTGTTATCACTATCGTGATCTACCCCTTCATCCCCATACCCCAGCAGCTGCCCGGCGGGCCGGTTACTTTTTTCCTGCTGGTGGTGTCCCAGATAGCCGTCGGCCTGGTGATTGGATTTGTGGCCTTCATCCCCATGGCCATGGCCCAGTTTGGGGGCGAAACCATGGACGTTCAGACGGGCCTTTCCTCGGCGGCCACGTACGACCCGTCTTCCAAGGGCACCATCAACCTGATCCGCCGCCTGGTGTTTTACATGGCCATGATTGCATACCTGATGATGAACGGCCACCACGTGCTAATTAAGGCAGTTGTAAAATCCTTTGACATTGTACCCTTGACGGGAGTCCGATTTTCCGATACACTGGTAACAGAGCTTATTCGTTTGACTGGGCAGGTTCTTTACGTGGGAGTGCAAATTGCCCTGCCCGTCGTGGCGGCCCTGTTCATGATCCAGATTGCCCTGGGGATTATGGCCAAGGTGGCACCCCAGATGAATGTGTTTATGCTGTCGTTTCCCCTGAACATCCTGGTGGGACTGTCTATCATGACTTCTTCAATGCCTATTTTCTACCAGCGGCTCAAACCCCTGTTTGAGCAGAACTTTAACGACATTATCACGGCCCTGCAGCAGATAATTCCACTGGCCCTTTAGCAGGGACGGGGCCGGCACAGGCCCGGCCCGGGGAGATTTCCCGAGTAGGAGGTGAGGCTCGTGGGCGAGGACTCCGACAAAACGGAAGATCCATCTGAGCATAAGCTTCAGGAAGGCAAAAAAAAGGGAGAGGTTTTCAAAAGCCAGGACATCATCCAGACGACGATGCTGGCCGTTACCTGCGCGGTTGTTTATGCCGAGCGGGGATGGATTCTGGCCAGCACCAGGGATTTCATGCTCTGGTGTTTCTCCCTGGTTGACGGCGACATTAACCTGGCGGAAAGAAGCCTCTTGAAAGACGGCCTCGTGGTTGTGGCCACCTATTTCAAGGTGCTGGCTCCCCTCTTCATGGTCGGGTTTGTGGTGGCTGTCATCATCAACCTGGCCCAGGTTCAGTTCATTTTTACCTTCGAAACCATGAAGCCCAAGCTGAGCAAGCTGAACCCCATTCAAGGATTCAAGCGGATCGTGTCCATCAAGTCGCTGGTGGAGCTGGCAAAACAGGTGGCGAAGCTGGGGGTGGTTACGTGGGTCTGCATCAAGGTAATCAAAAACCAGATAATGTCGCTGCAAAACGCCGTCTATTGGACTATACCCCAGACCGTTGACCTGGTGCGGAAACTGGCGGTGAAGCTGGTTTCCTACACCCTGGTGGCGATGGTGGTCATCTCCATCCTCGACTACATCTACCAGAAGAAGCAGTTCTTGAAACAGATGAAGATGTCCATCAAGGAGCTGAGGGACGAATACAAGGAGACCGAGGGGAACCCCCAGGTGAAGGGCAAAATCCGCCAGCTGATGAGGCAGGGGGCACAGCAGAGGATGATGGAAAACGTGCCCAACTCCACTGCGGTGGTTACAAACCCCACCCACATTGCCGTGGCCCTTCGCTACGTGCCCGGGCAGGATCCCGCCCCCATAGTGGTGGCAAAGGGAAAAAGGGACATCGCAGTGAATATCAAGGTGCTGGCAGAAGACAACGACGTGCCCATCCTTGAAAACGTGGAGCTGGCCAGGGCGCTTTTCACGGCCTGCGAGATTGGGGCCGTAATACCCGTGGAGCTTTACAAAGCCACCGCCGAGGTTCTGGCTTACGTCTTCCGCCTGAAGAAAAAGCGGGAGATGATGAGAAAACGCCGCTTTATGCAGGGAAGATCAAGAGCATTCATGAATCGGTAATATCCTGAAATGACTGAATGTTTCTGGATGGAAAAAGAGAAGAACAGAGAGACTGCCCGTCCGGCTTTTTAAGCAGGGGGGATTGCTGACCCTGCTTTTATTCTGTTGAGGCCCGAAAGGGGCCGGGGAAGATTTACCGGAGGTTACATCAGTATGGCACTGGCTGAAGGGGCGAATCCCTTCGAACGTTTTTTCAAGATGAGCGAGGCGGGTATCGCCATCGGCATCATCTTTATCGTGCTGATGCTTATCATCCCCGTCCCCGCCGCCCTGCTGGACGTGCTCATCACCCTCAACCTGGCCGGGGCTATCGTGATACTACTCATATCCATCTACATCACCAACCCCCTGGAATTTGCCGTATTCCCCACGATGCTCCTGGTTACCACCCTGTTCCGGCTGGCCATCAACGTATCCACCACCCGCATGATTCTTCTTCATGGCCACGAAAATGACGGCATAAAGCCGACGGGCTGCGGCGAGGTCATCCCCGCATTCGGCAACGTGGTGGTGGGAGGCGACATGGTGGTGGGCCTCGTCATCTTCATCATCCTCATCGTCATTCAGCTCCTGGTCATCACCGCCGGTGCCGAGCGTATCGCCCAGGTGGCAGCCAGGTTCACCCTGGACGCCATGCCCGGCAAACAGATGGCCATTGACGCCGACCTTCACTCGGGCCTCATCGACGCCGAGGGGGCCAAGAAAAGACGCCGGCAGATTGAAAAGGAAGCCGACTTCTACGGAGCCATGGACGGTGCCGGCAAATTCGTAAAAGGGGACTCCATCGCCTCAATCGTCATCATGATCATCAACCTTTTGGCAGGCATCATCATCGGCCTGGTCATGAAATCCGACTACTTTCCCGACGGCATCGGCCAGGTGCTCAGCACTTACGCCATCCTGTCCATCGGCGACGGCCTCTCCTCCACCCTGCCGGCATTCCTCATCTCTACCGCAATGGGCATGGTGGTGTCCCGCGCCGCATCGGAAGCCGACCTGGGCAAAGACATCATCACCCAGATCACCGCCCAGCCGGGAGCCCTTAAAATTGCCGCCGGATTCATGGCCCTGCTGGCAGTGCTGGCTCCCATCGTCAAGCTGCCCTTCTGGCCGTTCATGATTATGGGCGTTTTGTTCTTCTTCGTGGCCCGCACCATCGAGAAAAGCTCCCAGGAAGTCATCATACAGGACGAGGTTTCAAAAGAAGAGGTCAAGAAAGAGGCCAGGAAGAAGCCCGAGAGCGTGGTTCAGCTTATGCAGGTGGATCCCATCTCGCTGGAAGTGGGCCGGGGGCTTCTCTCACTGGTGGATCCCAACCAGGGAGCCAAGCTGCTGGAGCGGGTTACGTCCATCCGCCGGCACATAGCCCTGGAAATGGGAATCGTGGTGCCGGGCGTCCGCTTCAAAGACAACCTGCAGCTAAAGCCAAACGCTTACGTTATCAAGATAAAAGAGATCGAGATGGCCACGGGAGAGGTCATGGTCAACCAGTTCCTGGCCATCGGCCCGGAAGACAAGCTGCGCAACCTGCGGGGCACAAAGACCGTGGATCCCACCTACGGCCTGCCGGGCGTCTGGATCTCCCCCGAGCAGAGGGGCGACGCCGAGCGCCTGGGGTGCATGATCTTCGACCCCGTCAGCGTCATTGCCACCCAGCTTACGGAGGTCATCCGCTCCAACGCATCCGACTTGCTGGGACGCCAGGAAGTGCAGGCCCTGATTGACACCATCAAGAAGACCCACCCGGCGGTCATCAAGGAGCTGGTGCCCGACACCCTGAGCCTGGGCGAAGTGCAGAAGATATTGCAGAACCTGGTGAAAGAGAGGGTGTCCATACGCGACCTGGTTACCATCCTTGAAACCATGGCCGACAACGTGCACGTTACCAAAGACACCGAGATTCTCACCGAGTGCGTGCGGGTGGCCCTCTCCCGGGTGATATGCCGGGAATACATGAACAACGAGGGCATCATCAACGTGATTACCCTGGACCCCCAGGTGGAGCAGCTTATCGCCGGCTCCATCCAGCGGTCGGAGGCAGGCTCTTTTCTGGCCCTTGACCCCAACATAGGCCAGGAAGTGCTGACCCGGCTGGGCGACCAGATAAACCAGCTGCAGGAGCAGGGGCTTCAACCCATCGGGCTGGTTTCACCCCAGATCCGCCCGGCCTTTAAAAGGCTGACCGAGCGATCCTTCCCCAACCTGATCGTATTGTCGTGGAACGAGATTGCGCCCAAGGTGAACGTGAACTCGGTGGGGATGGTGTCGCTGGACTGAGTTCAGTCATTCGTGGTCGGTCGTCAGTTTTTAAGGTGTTACTCTTTCGAATTTCGAGATACATCGACGATGGCCTTACAATTACTACAAGGTAAGTCCGGGATAATTGCCCACTTCTTAAGTGGGTCGGTGGTCAGTGGTTCGTGGTGGGTCGTCAGTTTTTAGAGCGTTACGGTTTCGATTTGCCCCATACCTCGACGATAACTTTTCGCCAACCACAAGGTAAGTCCGGGATATGAAAAAAACATCGACGAAAGCCTATTGCATACCACAACAAAAATCCGGGACATTTTTCCCCCTTTTCCAAAAAGGGGTGCCCACTTCTTAAGTGGGTCGGTGGTCAGTTTCCAAAGCGTTACTTTTTCGAATTGGAATATACCTCGACGATCCCGTTAAGTCCACCACAAGGTAAATCCGGGATATGAAAAAAACCTCGACGTTGGCCTTATGCTTACTACAAGGTAAGTCCGGAATATGAAAAAAACAAGGAATAGTCTTTTTTTTTGAAGAAAAAGGGGTTGCCGGGAAACTGTTTTTGGTGCTGGTCTGCCTGATGTCGGCGGCAGTATTCGGGCAATTTGCCGGTTAAATCGAATGTGTCCGGGGGTAACACGTTGACAAGATGGATTTTTGGTGCAAGAGATGCGGGTGCCGGGAGCATGGCTTTGCGGGCGGCCGGGGCATGTATTTTGTTGATGGCGATGGCGTTTTTGCCGTGTGGATGCTCACAGATGAAGGATTTTTTAAGCAGGTCGCCGGTGCAGATGCCGGAGCCGTCCAAGAGCCTGGTTTTTGAGAAGGTTGGGAATGTGGCTGTGGGATCGCACCCGTGGGGACTGGCCATTGACCCGGCAGGGGGAAGGGCTTTTGTGGTTTCCACGGACGAGAACGCCGTTTACGTGGTGGACATGGCGGCAGGGTCGGTGCTTTACAAGATGGGCACTGGTGCGGGGCCATGGAACGCGGCATTTGACGCCAGGCGCAAGCGGCTTTACGTAACCAATGGGGATGAAGAATCGCTGTCGGTGCTTGACCTGGAGACCCGGAAGGAGACTCTGAAGGTAAAGGTGGGCAAGCTGCCTTTTGGAGTGGCTTATGGAGCCAACCGGGACGAGATTTACGTTGCCAATTCCGACAGTGATTCGCTGACGGTGATAAACGCCGAGACGCTGGAAGTGAAGAAGGAAGTGCCCGTGGGGGATTACCCGTATGGCGTGGGGGTCAGTGAGGCCACCCGCCGGGTTTACGTATCCAACAACGGGGACGGCACCATGTCGATAGTTGACCCCGAGAAGGGGGAAGTGGCGGGGAAGGTTACCGTGGGGGAAAATCCCTCGGGTGTGGCAGTGCTGGAAAAGGGGGACAGGGTTTACCTGGCGGGCACGGGAAAGAACCTGGTGCTGCAGGTGAACCCGGCGAAGCTGCTGGTGGAGAGGACAATCAAGTCATCTGCCGCCCCCCTGGACGTGGCGGTGGAGCCCGGCTACCGTTACCTTTTCTGTGTGCACAGGGAGTCGGGGGAGATGGAGGTATTCAAGCCCGACGACGAATTGAAGCTGATTTCATTTCAGATTGAAAAGGAGCCGGTGAGGGTGGAGGTGGATCCCGTTGGCAGGCGGGTGATAACTTCCAATTACGGCTCCAGCTCCATCACCATATACAAATACGGGGTTACGCCAAAGAAGTAATGTATGTCCCGGCTGCGGGAAGGACTTTAATTTGCAGAATCGAAGTTTTATGCGTGGTATTTTGGGATATCCGCCTGTTTTACTTTAGCCGGAGCCCCAGGGGAGCATGAAGAATTACGGGGCGGGCATCCGGGACTGGCTTTCGGTTTTCATCACGCTGACCAACTGCTTTTGACCCCAAAAAGGAGGGCAATTCAAATGGAGACTCACATGGGCCTGACGCCCGAGGAAATGATTACCGTATTCAACAGGATGTACCTGGACGTCTGGGAGAAGACGAAGGGGAACATCAACTGGGATCTGGCCAACATTACCAAGCAGATCAAGGAAGGCAAGGACGTTGACATAAGCAGGCTTCTGCTGGAAGTGTTTGAAGTGGTGATTACCGCCACCAGGGACGGCCTGGTGGTGGCAATGTATGAGAACAACGAGAGGATCTTCAACGACCTGCGCATGGCCACCCAGCGGCAGATGATTGCCAGCGGGACGGCAGCGGCCGAAGAAATGGAAGAAGAGCCCCAGGGCGTTGACGTTACCTCTATGTGAGGAAGCCTTCCCAAGCATGTTAAAATATATTTAACATTTTATTAACAAATTATTTACATGGTCAACATTCTGTTAATGATAAGCGCCTTTACTTTTTTCCCCCCGAAAGGCATAATAAGGTTAAGGAAATTTTTAATGGAGGTGTACAGTTATGGACGGTGTCGGAGGAGGAAGTCCTTATACGATGCAGGCTATGCAGAGTCAGTCCCAGGTGGGGGACCAGCAGCAGGCCCAGACCATTCAGGCCCAGTCGCAGGCAGAAGTGAAAAAGAACGTGATGGAGCGCTGGAAAATCGAGAAAGACAGCCAGACCAAGCAGAACGAGATTATCCAGGACGTGAACGTGAACAAGGCCAAGGTGGGCGACGCATCATTCAAGAAGTGGGACGAATACATCAGAGGGTAAGACCAACAGACACGAAAAACGCCCCCGGCAGGTGCCGGGGGTTTTGTTTTATATTGCAATCTTAAAAAGCCCGCAACATCTCTTCACGGCGGAAGACTGTCGCCAACCCGGGCGTGAGTCCGGATCCTGTTTTGCCATTTCCAAAACGGCTATGGTAACCGCAAATAATCCGCAACATCTCTTCACGGCGGAAGACTGTCGCCGACCCGGGCGTGAGTCCGGATTATGTTTTGCCATTTTTAAAATGGCTGCCCCGCCCCGTCCCCAGGGCACCTCCCCCGGCAAAGGGGTGGGAGCCTCACGGGAAAATCGGATGAAAGAAACCCCAAAACGTTGCCCCTGCTGTCTTGCGGGGCTTTTTTGGCCCGGCGGGTATTTACTTTTTTGGGGGTGGTAGTGATAATATACCCGAAAGCAATATAATAATTAAACAGGAGGTGAAAAAAGTGGACAGCCCCTACACCATGAGCGCAATGGCGTATCAGCAGAAAATCGGTGATTTCCAGCAGGGCATGACCATCATGGCCCAGTCCCAGGCAGAGGTGAAAAAGAATGTCATGGAGCGCTGGAAGATTCAGCAGGACGCCAACACAAAGACAAACGAGATCATCCAGGATGCCAACGTGTATAAGGCCAAGACGAACGACAACATGTTCAAGAAATGGGACGAATACATGAGGCAGTAATCACAAAAACAATGGATATGGCAAAAAAAGGGCTGTAAGCCCTTTTTTGTCTTGCCTGGGGATATTTTTTTCCACAAGGCCCATTATAGCCATTTTAAAAATGGCAAAACATAATCCGGACTTACCTTTGCCTGTACGAAAAGCTTTCGCCGTAAATGTAAGCCGTAGTTTCCCTGGTGAAAAACCCCTTTCCACCCCATTGAGAATGGGGGAAAGAATCGGGGGGGAGGCTCATCCCCGGCAAGGGTTTCGCCAACGAAGGCCCTGCCCTTTTTACGAGCGCAGGTTTGCCGCAAGAGCCGGGTTTGCCCTGTCCCCGATTTTCTGCAGGGCCACGGTTACGGTGTATTCGTCAAAGGATATCTCCTTTTCCACGTCGCAGCCGCTGCCGGGTGCGCCCCTTTGCATCTCAAGGGCCAGCACTTCCGCCTTAACGTGATCGGCAGACTCCTCCATGAGGGCAGGCAGCTTCCCTTCGCCGCCGTAGGTCAGCCGGATCCTGTCGGCCACGTGGTAGCCGGCTTCCTTCCTGAGATCCTGTATGCGGTGAATCACTTCCCGCAGGGCACCTTCCTTTTCCAGCTCCAGGCTTATCCTGGTATCCAGGGCCACCATGCATGTGTCGTCCTCCACCAGGGTCAGGTGCGCCGGCGCGCTCTTCTCCACAGAAACCTCTTCCTGGGTCAGCACCGCTTCCTGCCCGTCGTAATGAAGGGTGAACCGGGGCTTGTCCAGCACGCTCTCCCGGATGAACTCCTCGGGCAGGGCCTCCAGGGCTTCCTTCACCTTCGAGAGATCTGCCTTGAAGCGCCGTCCCAGAAGGGAGAAGCTGGGCTTCACCTTGTATGTTACCATCTGGCGGGAGTCGGCCCCCACGTATTCCACCTTTTTCACGTTCAGCTCGTCGGTAATTAGGTGGATGAGCCTGTCGTCCAGGCCCGCCTTTTCCTTTGCCTTGAAGGCAACGTATATGGCGGGGAGGGGCTGGCGCACCTTGATGGAAGCGTTGTTACGGGCGCTGCGGCCCAGCCTCACCACGTCGATGACTTCCTGCATCCTCTCCTCCAGGGCGGTGTCGATAAGGCTCTGGTCGGGCACGGGATAGTCGCACAGGTGAACCGACTGGGGGGCGTCCGGGTCAACGGAGCGCACCAGGTTCTGATACATCTCCTCCGACAGGAAGGGGAGGATGGGCGCATACAGCCGCACCAGGGCGGTAAGGGCCCGGTAAAGGGTAACGTAGGCTACGGCCTTGTCCTGGTCGTCCCCGCTTTTCCAGAAGCGGCGGCGGCCCGTGCGGATATACCAGTTGGACAGGTCCTCCACGAAGCCTTCCAGTATTCTCATCACCGTGGCCAGGTCGAAATTCTCCATCCTTTCCCGGCAGCGGCCGATAAGGCTGTTCAACCGGGAGAGGAGCCAGCGATCCATAAGGGAGAGGCTTTTCGGGTCTGTCTTTACCGTGGCCGGGTCGAACCTGTCAACGGCGGCATACGTAACAAAGAAGGAATAGCAATTCCAGTATGTCAGCATCCGGCGGAGAGTCTCATGGCCCAGGCCGTAGCCGAAGTGAAGGTTCTTGAAGGGGTTCTGGGACGCGAAGATGTATCTCATCGCCTCCACCCCCATCTTCTCGGCGGCGTCTTCAAACCAGATGGCGTTGCCCGCGCTCTTGTGCATGTCGTGGCCGTTCTCGTCCTTTACCAGGGCGTGCCCCAGTATGGCCCGGAAAGGCTCCCGGTTCTCCAGCACGGTGCTCATGGCCAGCAGGGAGTAAAACCAGTTGCGGAACTGGCCCGGGAAGCACTCGGTGATGAAGTCGGCAGGGAACCACTTCTTCCAGTATTCGTGATCCGTCAGGTAGTGCAGGGTGGAGTAAGTTACAATCCCCGCATCCAGCCAGGGGTTGCCCACATCGGGGATGCGGCTGACCGGCTCTTTGCACCCGGGGCAGGCAATCTTCACCATGTCCACGTGGGGCTTGTGGGGGGAATGGCCCTCAAAGTCCTGCCAGCCCTCCACTGCCTTCTGTTTCAGCTCCTCCTGCGAGCCGACAACCTCGACACGGCCGCACTTTTTGCACTCGTATATGGGCAGGCACAGGCCCCAGTAACGCTTCTTGGATATGCACCAGTCGTGCATGTTGTTCAGCCAGTCCAGCTCCCGCTCCAGGCCGAAGTCGGGCATCCAGCGGATCTTCTTTGCCACTTCCATTATCTGGAAACGCAGCTCGTCCATGCGGATGAACCATTCGTCCACCAGGCGGAAGACCAGCTCCTGGTTGCAGCGCCAGCAGACGGGGTAACGGTGGGTGTAATCCTCCAGCTTGTAGAGGATGCCCTTTTTCTTCAGGCTCTCAAAGATGTCGCCGGCCACTTCCCCGGCAGAGCGGCCATGGAGCCAGTCGAAATCCTGGGTGTAACGGCCCGACTCGTCCAGGGGCGCTAT
>Ga0351884_1170_pt1 | contig 16667 bp, 14 predicted proteins | sample BONcelFGM3001F15_FD_206773 | JGI IMG/M metagenome (GOLD analysis project Ga0351884, IMG submission 206773) | Enriched cells from coal bed in the Powder River Basin, Montana, United States - BONCAT cells FGM rep3 HSBNCT.FGM.300.1.F15 ...
ATAAGCAGCGGGAAGCGCTTGGTGTAATTCCGCGCAAGCGACAGGCTTAATAAATTGGACCCAGTATATTGAACGCCGGCAATTTCAAGGATCGCGGGGATGAGATTGGTTCGCTCCCAACCATAGATGCTGGCGAGATTAAAAACAACATCGGGCGCGTATTTCAATATGGACGCAAACATGCTGTTATCCGCCGCCTGGCGGAGCACCTCATGGCCATTGCTTTCAAGCAATTTACAAATTCGTTCGATCTTTTTTGTGCCGGTAGAGTCCGGCTCCGCGGGTTCCAGCGATACGATTTTCATACCGCCCCCAGAATGGCATTCTGCAGAAGCGCGTTGATCATGGCGGTGTAATCCAGCCCAAAGTCCAAGGCGGTGCGCACAAAACCGCTGCCGTCCTCACCGATGCTGGGGTTTTGGTTGATCTCCAGGACATAGAGCGTATGTCCGTTGAAGCGCATGTCCACCCGGGCGTATGAATCCAGCCCGAGGCAGGTAAAGCATTTCATGGCTGTATCGTTAATATGGCTGATCTCCGCATCGGTCAGGTTTTCAGGGTGGACCGGGGTGGTCTTTTGATACCAGTCGGAATGGACCACCCATTTGGCGCTGTAATCCAGGTAGCGCTTATTGGGCGGCAGCGCGTCGTATTCAATTTCAAGCAGGGGCATGGTGCGGTTGACCTTGCCGGGCAGGATCGCAACGGCGAATTCCCGCCCGCCGATAAATTCTTCCACCAGGGCCGGCTGCCTGAGGTCAGTATTGATCTGGCTGACCTTGTCCTTCAACTGCCGGCGGTTGGACACCAGCGAATGTTCATCAATGCCGATGCTGTTCTCGGTGGCAACCCCTTTGACGAAAAGCGGAAATTTCATATCGGGGCGCAGCCGCTCATCTTCATTGCTAAAGACCTGAAAGCGCGGGGTGGCAATGCCGTGATACGCAAGGATATGTTTAATGCGGATCTTGTTGATGCCGAGGGCGATATGAAAAGCGCTGGTGCGGGTGTGCGGAATGCCCAAAAATTCAAGCAGGGCGGCGGAGTAGGCCTCGCCGCGCGAATCTCCGCGGATGCGTTCGCTGGCGTCGAAAGCGACTTCTATTTTCGAGGCACACAGCATTTCAATGTCCTGCGGGGTGTCCATATCAAAATACTGGACATTGTGGCCGAGCTTGATGAGGTGTTTGCCGATGGCAATGCCTGTGTCCCGTAATTCTTTTTCTTCCGGAAGCAGGCGTTTATGCGCGAACGAGTTGTAAATAATACCAATATCCATACAGCAGTGTTTGTTATATCTGCATAGTATAGTACTAAAATGCAGTACGCTAGTTATAAACAAGTATTCCTGAATTTATGGAAAGCTATAGAAAAATAATTTAAGTATGTTTGTCGGCGGTGAATTCTACTATGACCAGGACTGGTTCCTGGATAAACCTGCTCTTTCAACTGAAAAGCGGCATTTCCTCAACGGTGGAAGAGCCTGCCTGGCCGTTATCGGCGACTACCTGGCTGGCCACGGCATTACCAGGATCCTGCTGCCTTCCTATTTGTGCCCATCCATCCTGGACGCCCTGGAACGCTGCGGGCTGGCTTATAGCTTTTATCAGATCAACGAAGACCTTGCCATTGACCTTGAGGACCTCTCCCAAAAAGCCGGCACGCATAAAGCGGTTTACTTCATCAACTATTTCGGATTCATGCACCCGCCTGAAACACGCAATTACTTGAAAGACCTGCGGAAAAATGGCATTCTTATTGTTGAAGATAACGCCCAGGCCGGGTTCACAGACCACTCAACCGGGGACTTTGTCCTCAACAGCTTGCGCAAGCTGGTTCCTTATGACGGGGGCTACCTTGATACTGACCTTGATATCGCACCTTACCTTTCAAAATATTTTGGCCGCCCCAACCGGCGGTTGTCCCTCATCCGCGAATACCGGCAGCAACTGCGCGATTACCTGATTGGCGGTACAGGCAGCTATAAAAAATTGGTGGACCTTTATTCCCGGGCGGACCGGTTTTATGAGACCGATCTTGTTATTGAAGGCGACCCGGGAGAGCAGCAGCAAATCGAACGGCTGGATTGGGAAGGCATCCGCAGGATTCGCCGCGATAATTACCGCTATATGCTGGATTTGATTTCGCGTATCCCCGAAATTAAACCGATCTACCCTGACCTGCAGCCAGATGCCATGCCGCTTGGGCTGCCGGTGTATCTTAACGGCGTTTCACGCAATGATGTTTATGAGCATCTGGGTCAAAACGGCATCGGACTGTTCATCCACTGGGAGGAGCTGCGGCACGACCCGCGCACCAATGGCAATTCCCTGGCAGTATCCATGGCCGGCCGCATGCTGACGCTGGCAATTGACCAGCACACCAGCCGGGCGCAGATGGATTATCTGGCGAAAAATCTGGCCGAGGGTATTGCGCGCTATAAATAAACTTGCAGATAATGCGCACTGCGTAAATACCCCGGGTTAATATTTACTTTAACCTGAAAATAGAAATGCTTTTTATCTCTTAAACGACCATAATCCTTTTTTATTCTTTTTTTCCAGCGCTTGCTCAGCAGCCTGTTTCATGCTTTCAAACTGCTGCCGCCCTTCCTCTATCGATTTTTCAGCTGATCTTTTCATTGGTGATGAACGTTTCCAGAGCCGGCACCCACATGGCGATCAAAACCGTATATTGGCCGACGACTGCTGGAACCAGCGTCACCCTGAAACCTGACAGGATCAAGATGCCTTCAATTAAATACGTGATCCCAAATGTAATGAGCAGAAATGAAGTAATACCTTTTTTGTTTAAATTGTTCATTTTTCAATCTCATAATACCCGGTTAATTCAATCCGCAAAAATATCCGGAGGTCTTCCTGAAATTTTGACAAAAGTTTGCGGCTATGGGTTATCCACCCACAGCGTTTGAAACGGTTCCAGTTTATAACTGCCTGCCGTGCAGGCTTGCGCGCTGACATTCTGCAGGCACAGGATGCTTTGATCCCCTCGCGGAGAAGTGCGCAGCACGGCAAAAACCTGGCGTCCCATATCCAGAATTTGCTGCCCGCCAAATGGATCAAACGCGGCAGAAGCCAACCGGCGCGTAAGCAGTGCCTGATAGCGGCGGAATACAAGCGACCGGAGTGAATTCGGGTTTGTAAGCTCGGCATCCAAATCAGCCCGCGTGAATTTTTGGCGGTTGATCGTGCGGTTTTGACCGGTGAGTGCCAGGCCTGCCTTCCAGCTGCGTGAGCCGAACAGGCTATGAAAATAAATACCCGGCACGCCTCGCAGTGACAGCATAATGGCCTGCGATGCCATAAAGCGTTTCAACTGCAGTTCCAGAGGTTCGCTGCTGGCAGGGTCAGACAATGCGTCAAAGTAACTGATATTTAATTCATAGGGACTCTTGGTGCCATCTAAATTTTGTTTGTATGAAACCTGTCCGCCATGAGAGAATGTCTGTTCTATCAATCCGTTAATTTCTTCAGCGGATAAAATTTCAAGCGCAGGGTTAAGGCCAATTCCGTCGTGTGAAGCAAGAAAATTGAAAAAGGTTGCCTTACTAAAAGGCAGTGCAAGCTCAGACGTCCAATCTGAAAGGATGGATGCATCCTCTACTCGAAATGTATGCATAACAAGCGGCGGAAGCGCGAAGTTGTAGACCAAATGGGCTTCATTCGTCCCATCTCCAAAGTAGGAAATGTTTTCCCGGTGCGGCACGTTTGTCTCGGTAATTAGGCGCACATGAGGCGCAGCATCTTCAAGAACAGTGCGCAACAGCTGGATAAACGCGTGGGTTTGCGGTAAGTGGATGCAGGGAGTGCCAATCTCTTTCCAAAGAAAAGCAATCGCGTCGAGACGGATAAACTGTGCGCCATGCTTGGCATACAAGAGCAGTATATCGAGGATTTCCAGCAGAATATCAGGGTTGTGGTAATCCAGATCCGCCTGGTCAGCGCTGAATGTTGTCCATACACGGCGCATGCCGGCGGCAGTATCAAATTCGGTCAGTAATGGCAGCGCGCGCGGACGTACAACCTCGGAAAGGTCTGGCTTGCCCGTCACCGTTATGAAGAAGCCATTGAAGGGTGCCTTATTGTGCAGGAAAGCCTGAAACCATTCCCCTTCCACAGAGGCGTGATTAATGACGCCGTCAACCATCAGTCGGAAAGAACGGCCAATCCGCTCTATGTCTAGCCAATTCCCAAGGGAAGCGTCTACCGCGCGGAAATCCTTTATCGAGAAACCGTCATCTGATGACCAGGGGAAAAACGGCAAAATATGTATGCCAGCAAGTATGCCGCGTAAGTATGTATTACAGAACTCAGCCAGAGTCTGCAAATGCGGCTGGCCGTCTTCACGCACCTGGTCGCCATAAGTGATCAGCATCGCGTCGCGTTCTGATAAGGAAGCGTCAGCAGGCACGGGAATTCTCCCGCGGTAGCGCTCAACCAGGTCTATTATGCGCTTCTCCAGTTGGTTAGCGCGTTCAGCGCCATAGAGAGTGGTTAATAGTGTGGTATAAAAAGTTGGGCTCATACGATTTATTGTACTGTAGCTGGCTCTGTGGCCTATGCTCATTAAAAAGTAGAAAGGAACTGTATGACACCTTCGCGGCAAATCGGATTTGTCTCGACACGCTTTTCGGGCACTGATGGCGTCTCGCTGGAAACCGCAAAATGGGCAAACGTTCTGGAGCGAATGGGCCATCAGTGTTACTATTTCTGCGGCGAATGCGATCGCCCGCAGGAACAGAGCCAGGTGGTTCCTGAAGCCTTCTACCGCCATCCGACAATTGACGCCATCAACCAGACCGTTTACGCCGCATCATGGGGAACGATGCATGAAGATAGCGGTGCGCATCCTGATATTAAAGAACATCATCGGGATTTCTTTTCGGTTTTTATTCGCCCAACCCATGTCACCAATCTAATCCAGGAAATGAAGGCCTACCTCAAGGAGCAGCTCTACAAATTCGCTCACCAGTTCCATTTGGAAGCGCTTATCATTGAAAATGCTCTCACCATTCCTATAAACTTGCCGCTTGGCCTCGCGATCACCGAATTCATCGCCGAAACCGGCTATCCAGCCATAGCGCACCACCATGATTTTTACTGGGAACGCCAGAGATTTATAAATAACTCTGTTCACGATTATCTTGCAGCCGCGTTTCCTCCAAACCTGCCGTCTGTCCGCCATGTGGTTATCAATTCTGTGCAAGCCTTTAACCTCGCTTCAAGGATCGGGGTGGCAGGGATGGTTATCCCAAATGTTATGGATTTCGATTCTCCACCGCCACCAGTGGATGAGTACGCCCGCTTGGCGCGTGAGGACCTTGGGGTGCTGCCAAATCAATATTTAATTCTGCAGCCAACACGGGTCATCCAACGCAAAGGTATTGAGCATGCCATAGAGCTGACACGCCGCCTGGGCCTGCCCGCAAAATTGGTCATCTCGCATGCAGCAGGCGATGAAGGCACTGACTATGAAAAGCGCATACACGAATTTGCCGAAATGCTGGATGTCACCGTAAATTTTGAATCTGATATTGTCGGACCTGCGCGAGGGCTCACGCTGGATGGGAGAAAAATTTATTCATTGGCCGATATTTATCCGCAGTCTGATCTTGTCACGTATCCTTCTTCCCTGGAGGGGTTTGGCAACGCATTTCTTGAGGCCATTTATTTCAAGCGACCTCTGGTTGTGAATAACTATTCCATCTTCGAAGCAGATATCAAACCCAAGGGCTTTCAGGTAATTGAATTCGATGGATATATCAGCGAGAAAACCCTGGAGGATACCCGTTATATTCTTACTCATCCGGAGAAGGCGCTTCAACAATGTGAACACAACTATGAATTGGCGCGCCGCTATTATTCATTTTCCATGTTAGAGCGCCGCCTTGGCCTTCTTCTTTCCGATTGCTTTGGAGAGGTTGTATGAAGATCGCCTTACTGCACTATTCATCGCCCCCCATCGTCGGCGGCGTTGAAAGCGTTCTGGCAAGCCATGCCCGCCTAATGACAGATGCGGGGCATCAGGTAACCATCCTCACGGGGCGCGGGAAACCTTTTGACAAACGAATTCCCGTTCGCGTGCTGCCTCTTTTGGATTCCCGCGACCCGGACGTGATGGCGGTAAAAACGCTCCTGGATAAGGGCAGCACCACGCCCGCCTTTGACAAGCTGCGCAGTCAGATTCAAAGAGATCTTTTGGCTGAGATTAAAGGCTTTGATATTTTAATCGCGCACAACGTTGCTTCCCTTCATAAAAATCTGGCTTTAACTGCTGCCATCCATGATTTATATAGAACTCCCGGTTTTCCGTGTACGATCTTATGGCACCACGATTTAGCCTGGGCAACACCGCGCTACCAGCACGAAATGCATGACGGATACCCGTGGGATCTGCTTCGCGCACGCTGGGAAGGAGCCACACACATCGTTGTCTCTGAACTGCGCCGGCAGGAATTAAGCGCTTTAATCGACCTTCCACTTTCATCCATCCGAGTGATCCCCAACGGTATGGACATCAATACTTTCTTCAAACTGGAACCCTTAACCATTCGGTTAGCTGAAGAGCTAAATCTCACCGAAGGTGATCCGCTCTTACTGCTTCCTGTGCGTCTGACACCGCGCAAGAACATTGAACTGGCATTGAGCGTTCTGGCCGAGTTGAGGCATGAATTTCCAGAAGCGATGCTGCTGGTCACAGGCCCTGAAGGACCCCACAATCCTGCCAATGCAGCATATAAGCAGAAACTTCTCAAACTTCGCGACACACTTAACTTGCAGGGATCAGTACTCTTCCTGGCTGAGGTATCGTCAGGATTCATACCTGATGCAGTTATTTCAGATTTTTACCAGCTTGCTGATGCACTGCTTTTTCCAAGCCGTGAAGAAGGTTTCGGTATTCCCATGATCGAAGCTGCCTTCAGTTCCAAGCCTGTTTTTTGCGCCGATATCCCTGTTCTTCGCGAACTGGGCGGAGAGGACGTCAGTTACTTTGCTCTGGACGCTGTTCCTTCCCTTATCGCAGACCAGATAAAAACCAGGCTAACAAGTGAAGCAACGTCACGCTGGGCGCGCCGCGCGAAGCACAGTTATACCTGGCAGTCAATTTACAGGCATCATATTGAACCATTAATGAATGAGGTTAAATCATGAAAGCCCCAATGTCTAAACTTAAAACTGCTTTAGTCCCAATCGGGCTTGAGGACACACGGCAGACTGTGCTTACCCTTGCCAAATCGATCGCGGATGAAGTTATCATGGTTGGCGTGGTGCCCATCCCGGAGGGAGAATCAGTCAGTGCTGGCGCGGAGACCGCGCGTCAGGTACGCAAACGGCTGATGGCTTTGAGCGATTCATGCACGCGGTTCAAATCCACCGTGATTGTTTCTGAAACACCATGGAAAGATCTCCAAAATGTTGTGAGCAGCGAAAAGCCCGATCTTTTTATCATCGAATGGAACAAAGGGCAGGGAACATGCGGTATTTCCGTTTCAGATGTCCTTTCCAATACGCTATGTAATGTAGCCATTGTGCGTGCAGTGGCATCCGTCAAATCAAACCGGATTTTGATCGCCGTGCGCGGTGGGCCGCATGCAGAGCTGGCTATCCAGGTAGGCATGGGATTGAACCCGGATGAGCTTGATGTGCTGCACCTGTCCCTGACAAACGCGGCAGACGAAGCACCTTTTAAAGGCCTAAAACGAATCCTGCATCAACTCCCTGAGATCAAATTCCGTTCAATCATCACGGACGATATCCAAAAATCTATTTTTGAGGAAGCGAATCATTATGACCTGGTAATTTTAGGGACAACCGCAAGTAAGAGCCAGGGAAATTCCTTGATTGGCCCGGTGGCCGAAAAGATGCTGCGCGAATCCAAAGCGTCTGTGATGATCCTGAAAACCAAACGCCCTATTTCCGAATCCATGTTTGATGAAAGCGCAGGCGTTCAGGCCATATCAATTCTTGTGGATAAATGGTTTGCCGAAAATACCTTTCATGCCGAAGAATTCATGGATCTGCGGCAGCTTATGACATTAAAGGAAAAACAGGGCTCAACCATTTGCCTGGCTTTGCCTGCCTTGAATGAGGAGAAAACTGTAGGTAAAGTCATTACAACTTTAAAAATTGCCTTGATGGATAATGTGCCGCTGCTGGATGAAATTGTATTAATTGATTCGAATTCAATCGACCATACATGTGAAATCGCAGAAGACCTTGGCGTCTCTACCTATGTTCACCAAAAAATATTACCAGAATTGGGTGCGCGATCCGGAAAAGGAGAAGCCCTTTGGAAAAGCCTTTTTATTACCAAAAGCGATATTATTGCATGGGTTGACACGGACATTGTTAACATTCACCCGCGTTTTGTCTATGGCATCCTCGGCCCGCTTCTGCTTAACCAAACAATTCAATTCGTAAAAGGGTTTTACCAGCGCCCGCTGAAGGTGGGAAACAAGGTTCAGGTTGGCGGCGGCGGACGTGTTACTGAACTTACAGCACGGCCTCTTCTGAACCTTTTTTATCCGGAACTCTCGGGAGTCATTCAACCGCTTTCAGGGGAATATGCGGGGCGCCGCGAAGCACTTGAAAAATCTGTATTCTTTTCCGGTTATGGCGTTGAAACCGGATTGTTAATTGACATCTTTGAACAATATGGACTGAGCGCCATTGCACAAGTTGACCTGGTGGAACGTGTGCACCACAACCAGGGACTGGAAGCATTAAGCAAAATGTCTTTTGCCATCATCCAGACAGTACTTCGCAAACTTGAAGCGCGTTATGAACGCAATATCATTGAGGATGTCAACAAAACCATGAAACTTATCCGGCATACCAGGAGCGGATACTTCCTCGAATTGGAAGAAGTAAACGAGCGCGAACGCCCGCCCATGATTACCCTGGCAGCATACCGGGAACGATTTAATAAATGACTCGCTTCTGCCTCATTCGCCACGGCCAGACAGACTGGAATCTTGAAGGGCGCTATCAGGGCCAAAGTGACGCGCCGCTTAACGAGGCCGGCCGTGAGGAGGCGCGTGTCCTCGCGCATAAATTAAAAGGTCAAGCTTTTGACGCCATTTACTCGAGTGATCTGCAGCGTGCCAGGGAAACGGCTGAAATCATAGCTGCAGCTCTGCAGCTTCCTGTAAAAACCGACTCCCGCTTGCGCGAGATCAATCAGGGAAAATGGGAAGGCCAGCTTGTTGAGGTCATCAAAGCCCGCTATGCCAATCTTTGGCGCCAGCGCAAGCTGGATCCTGCCAGTGTGCGCGCGCCTGGCGGTGAAACCGTTGCGGAAGTTGCCCAACGTATGTATTCCGCGCTTAATGAAATTGCACAGATTTATCCTGATGGCGCTGTATTGATTGCTTCTCATGGCCTTGCGCTTGCTACCATAATCTGCAAAGCGCAAGGCATCCCGGTTGGAAAGGCATATACGTTGATTCCTGATAATACGGAGCCGATTTGGATAACATGGGATGCGGTTCTTTAAGACAGCCGGATAAATAACGTTATTTCATTTGGGTAAAGGGAGGCAATTTTACAGGGATCAACTTGATGTCGGATTTATTTCGCAAGATAGATTGAACAAGCTGCTATCAAATACTTACTGCACCATGCCGAATTTTTTGTTCACGGCGGTCATCTTTATAAAATACTTTAATCTCTTTTCAAATTCAGCCGGGCGCTTGCGAGCCCCTTCGATCCAGCCGACGCGGATGCGCCGGTAGCTTTCGGGAAATGCGCTGAAATTCTGCCAGATTTGCGCGTCAGCCTTCAGCGCCTGCATGATACCCGCCGATATGGTGAATTTTTCGGTGGATAGATCCCCCGCGGCTGCCAGCCCGGCCGGGGTCATAAGCCCGGCATCTATCAACCGCCGCACGCGCTCCTTGTTCATTTCTGACAGGGGGCTGTTCGGCCGGCGCGGCGTATAGCGCTGCGCGTTGCGCTCCGCGTCAACTTTTTTAATGGTGCTGTCAATCCAGCCAAAGCACAGCGCCTCTTCCACCGCATCGTTATAGGGCAGGCTAGGTTTGCCTGACTTTTTTGGGTAGCCAATCAGCCAGATCTCTTTTTCTGTTTTGTGGTTGGCAGAAAGCCAATCCCGCCATTCGCTGCGCCGGGTCACATAAAGTGTTTTTCCGAGTTCCATTGCCTGGATTTAGTTGAATCAGATTTTTTCTGACTCCTTCAATTAAAAAGCATGCTTATTTATAAATGATATCCATGTATTTTAATCCAAAGGCATTTGGTGAGTTCATGCATTTCTCTTTATAGGTGACTTTTGGCTTCGCCAGCAGCAGCTTCCATGGTCTTGAACATGGCTGCGCCTTCATCCGGCGTTAGATTGGCATCGAGGAGGGAAAGATAGATCTCCTCTTCCTTGGCAAAATGAACCTTTACCAGGGTGTACAAACCATATAAAACCCTGCGCAGGGCATTTGCCAGTTCTGCCGAGAATTTTACGGATGACAATTGCTGTCTGAGGTCTGCCAGTTCACGGGTCAGCGTGCCCACCTCAACGTGGTCGCGGCTCATGGTAGCTGTTGCCTGAGGCGCGCCCATGACCTTCTGCACCACCGGATACAGCGCCTTGTCTTCTGCTTCGGCGTGCGGGATAAGGTGATGGGTCAGGAAGCTATGGGCTTTCTCTATGAGGGCTAATGCGTCAGGCGTCAGGGCGAGCCCGCTTACCGCGTCTCCAGCCAGCCGCAGCGATTCCACATGCGGGAACAGGTCTTTATGCTCATCTCGGAGCGGTTGGGTAATCTTATCCATTTCATATTTTCCTTATTTCTGCCTTCATTGTATGATTTGAGGCGGAGAGATGATGCGACAAATGTCTCATGTGAAACGGGGAATAAAGAATACGGCAATCCGCAGGTTAGTGATCGCCGTCTCAAGCTTTTCCTTTATCTTGATCTTCAACTCAAAGGATTATTTTTTCTTTTTGGGCTTTAGTTCTTTGGAAAACTCCAGGGGGATATTATGGCGTGTGAGCAGATCGATCAGCCAGGTACGGCGTGAACCCGGTTTCCCGCGTGTATTCCGCGGACCGCGCAAGGCTGCCTTCCAGATCATGTCCACCGCGTCATAAGCCGAACTGGACCGGCCTGCCTTACATGCGTTTTGGGCATATTCCTTTAATCCCTTCCCGCCATTAGCCATCCAGTGCGAAACGGTTTCAAGCATTTGCAGCGGGGTTTCCGCCAGAACGCCCGCGCCGTTCTGAACCACATAATCGCGGTTGCCTTCCTCCTGCCCCGGAATGACATCGATCAAAAGCATCGGCATGCCGCAGGCGAGTGATTCGGTGACGATCAACCCGCCCGCCTTGCAGATCACCGCGTCTGAAGCCAGCATCAGGTCGGACATATTATTTGCCAAACCATAAACATGCGCCGGGATATGCCAGTCCATTGACTTTAATTGGGCATAAAGTTTTTCATCTTTCCCAGCCAGGGCAACCACCTGCAAGGGTTTGCCGAAATGATTCAGCACATTCAGCGCTTCAACCAGGCGGTCAGCACGCCGGCTTCCCACAGCTAAAAATGTTGGTAGTTTTAAATCCCAGCCCAACTCCTTGCGGATTTCGGCCTTGCTTCTTTTGTCCGTCGCGTAGGCAGGCGAGACCGGGATGCCGGTGATGTGGATCTTGCTGGCAGCCATCCCGCTGCTCAGCGCCAGCTTCTTGACTTCAGTGGTCGGGACCAGGCAGAGTTCCACATGGGGCGAAAACCACATGCGGTGGACCGTCACCAGGTCAGTCACAACCGTTATGAAAGGCACTCGGTAGCGGTTGATGGTGAAATAAGAATTCAACGGCGCCTGATACATTGGGTAGGTGGTCACGATCGCGTCCGGGTTCAGATCGCGCACCATATCGCGCATGATTTCGTACAGCGAAACGGTCATCAGGCTTTCGATCAGGAAGTTAGGGATTTCGCTGTCGCTGGCATTGTACCCAAAGCGGTAGAGGTCCGGCGCGTTTCGGATCAGGCGGTCATAGTCCGCGGCGGAATCACGCAGGAAGATCGGCGCGCGGCGGTCTTTGAGCGGGTTGAGGATGGTCACAATGCATTCATCCCCGTGCTTCTCCGCCAGCGCCGCCGCGATGGCATTCGCCGCGCTGCGATGCCCAAAGCCGGAGTCAGCGGTCAGGACCAGGATTTTCTTTTTTCTGTCTTTTGAACTTTTTTGGTCAGCTTCCAATGAGGCCTTTCTCTAATTAATCTGAATAATTATAGTCAAGTACTTAAACAGGGGTTATAAAAAGTCTAACCGGTCAGTCTGTGATGCAGACGTTAAGGTAAACGGCCGCCGCGTTATCAGAAGAAATAAAACAACAATCAAAGATTATGCCGAGTGCAATTCGAAGATATCACGGAAGGTCTGGTGGTTTTGTTTGAACGCTTCAAGAATAACCGGGTCAAAATGCTCCGGCTGGGTGCGGCCGTCGCCATGCATGATAATATCCACTGCCTTTTCGTGGTCGAACTCGGGCTTATATGGCCGCCTGTTTCGCAGGGCGTCGTAAATGTCACAGATATTCACGATCCGTGCCGGCAATGGTATATCCTCTCCGCGCTTTCCATTCGGATAGCCCGCGCCATCCCAGCGCTCGTGGTGGTCGAGCGCGATCTCGGCGCCCATCTGGAGATAGGGTGACTTGCTGCGTCCGAGTATCTCTGAGCCCATTGTGGTATGGGCTTTCATGACGTCCCACTCGTCAGGCGTCAAGGGGCCGGGCTTGAGCAGAACATGGTCAGGGACGCCGATTTTGCCAATGTCATGCATCGGGCTTGCGAAAAAAACCATATCGACGAAGTTTTCATCCTGACCGAGCATCCTGGCAAGCTCACGGCTGTAATAGCTGATGCGCTGCACATGGGCGCCGATGTCCTCATCTTTGTGTTCCGCCGCGCGCGTCATGGTGAAAATGGTTTCCAGATAGTTCTCTTTCAGGTCGGCGGTGCGCGCCTGCACCTGCATTTCCAGCTCGTCGTTATAGTTTCGCAGCCGTTTGTTCAGCAAACGCACTTCCAGCATATTGCGAACACGCGCCAGAACCTCGGATATCTCAAACGGCTTGCTGATGAAATCCTTCGCTCCAGCTCTAAACGCGCGCAGTTTGTGATCCGGCTGGGCGGTGATGACCAGCACCGGAAGATAGCCTTCCGGTTCGATTTCCTTCAGCTTCTCCATCACCTGGAAGCCGTCCATGCCGGGCATTTGAAGGTCAAGCAAGATCAGGTCATAGCGATTCTTGAGGTGAAGCTCGCAGACCTCAGCCGGAGCCAACGTGGATGTGATGGCATCATAGCCGGCGCCGCGCAGCATCCGCTCGAGCAGAAGGATATTGACTTCCTGATCATCGACGATCAGGATATTGCCGTGAAGTACATCGCCTGGATTAATCATGAGAATTGCATGGCATTATTTAATAATAGCAGGTTTCTTTTCCGCAGATTCCAGCGCTTCATCCAGCGCATCCATGAACTCATTGACCTTGATCGGTTTGGTGATATAGCGGGAGAATCCCGCCTCCAAACCATTTTTGATATCGCACGGCATGGCGTTGGCGCTGATGGCAACCATGGGGATGTGCGCTGTTGCCGGATCGGAGCGCAGGATCTTAAGGGCCTCATAACCATTAATATCCGGCAGGTTAATGTCCATCAGGATCACATCCGGGCGGGATGAGCGCGCGATCTCAATGCCGCCAGTCCCGTTCACCGCGGTCAGCAGGCGCATATCCGGGTAGCGCGCGATGATCTGCTGGACCAGTTTAAGATTCGCCGGGTTGTCCTCCACGTATAACAGGGTGCGCACCTGCGCTCCCTGGCGCATGTGCGTATGGGCTAATTTCACATCGCTGCCATCCTCATCCGAAAGCTGCGGACCGACGACCGACACAAGCTCAAACCAGAAAACACTTCCCTTGCCGACCTTGCTCTCCACGCCGATCACGCCCCCCATTAATTCAACCAGGCGCTTGGCCACCACCAGTCCGATGCCGGTGCCTTCCACACTGCCAGCTTCCTGCCCGAGGCGATTAAACGCCTGGAATAACTGGCCTATCTGGCCCGCGTCCAGTCCCGCGCCGGTATCTTTGATGCTCACACGAATGCGCCCCGGAGAATTTTCAACGCAGGCAACTTCGACTGTTCCCTTTTCCTTGTTGTATTTGATCGCGTTGGAAAGCAGGTTAAGAAGAACCTGCTTCACCCGCATCCGGTCGGCGCGGACAAAGTAAGGATCCTTGCACTTGGAAAAGATTAATTTAATGTCACGCTGCTGCGCCTGGGCTTCGACCATCCCGCGGCATTCGAGCATGATATCCGCAAGCGATACAGGCTCAGGCGAAAGCGGTACCTGCCCGGATTCAACCTTCGCGAGATCGAGGATCTCATCAATCAGTTTCAGCAGGTGCCACCCTGCCTGAAGGATCTGTGTAATGCTTTCCTTCTGGGCGGAGTTTGGCGGCGGCGAGTCAGATTCCATTAATTGGGCGAACCCGAGGATGGCATTGAGCGGGCTGCGCAGCTCATGGCTCATGCTGGAAAGAAAATCGGACTTGGCGAGATTGGCTTTTTCCGCCAATGCCGTGGCATCTTCCAGCTCAACATTCTTTTCTTTCAGCGCCTGGTCCAGGCGGTCGCGCTCGGTGATATCGCGCGCAGCCGCGAATACGCCCTGAAGTTTTCTGTCCCGGTCGTAGAAAGTGGTTGCGTTATAAGAAACCAAAGTTTTCTTACCATCCCGCGATTGCGCAGTGAGCTCGAAGTTGGTGACCTTTTTCTCGCTAAGCACAAGCTTGATGCTTGACTCTGCCCGCTCCGGGTCTGTAAAGTAGGTCTTAAACGGCGCGCCGATCAATTCGTCGCGCGTGCAGCCTGTGAGCAATTCCATCTGCTTGTTGACATCGGTGATGAAGCCGGATGGATCGGTGGTTATCAGTGCATCCATATTGGATTTGAACAGGGAGCGGGTATAGAACTGCTGGTCGCGCAGGCGCTAATCAAGCTGATTCTTGTCTGCCTCGATCTCTTTGCGCGCGGTGTTATCGGTGCCGATCAACAGATAACCTATAATGGCATCCTGATCATCGCGCAAAGCCGTGACCGACACAACCGCCGGAAAGCGGCTGCCGTCCTTGCGGATGTAGGTCAGTTCATAAATGTCCTCGATCCCGCGGGAGGCTTTGAAAACCAACGCTTCAAAGCCCGGCTTGATCTTCGTCGCCAGTTCCAGGCTTAACGCTTTGGCGCGTGCGACCACTTCCTGCGGGTCCGAAATGTCAGCCGGAGTAATTTTGTCGATCACTTCGGCAGCAGTGAAACCCAGCATACGCTCAGCGCCGACGTTGAAGATTTGAATGACGCCGTTCGCGTCAGTGGCGATACTCGAGAAATTGGCGCTGTTAAATATCGCGTTTTGTAATGCTCCCGCTTTTAGTAATGCATCTTCCGCCTGCTTGCGCGCGGTGTTGTCAGTGCCGATCAACAGATAACCTATAATGGCATCCTGATCATCGCGCAAAGCCGTGACCGACACAACCGCCGGAAAGCGGCTGCCGTCCTTGCGGATGTAGGTCAGTTCATAAATGTCCTCGATCCCGCGGGAGGCTTTGAAAACCAACGCTTCAAAGCCCGGCTTGATCTTCGTCGCCAGTTCCAGGCTTAACGCTTTGGCGCGTGCGACCACTTCCTGCGGGTCCGAAATGTCAGCCGGAGTAATTTTGTCGATCACTTCGGCAGCAGTGAAACCCAGCATACGCTCAGCGCCGACATTAAATATCTGAATAACGCCTTTTTCATCCGTGGCAATGATCGAGAAATTGGCGCTGCTGAAAATGGCGCTCATCAGGGCACCAGTTTTATACAAGGTATCCTGGAGCTCAATTTGGGTGATTTCTGTTGCCAAACCTGGTTTTGGTTTGATATTAGTAGATTTGCGGATTTCTTTTGCCATTGCAGCCTTCATTAATTTTATTTGTTCCGAGCTTTACCCTTGCGAATACTTCCCATACCAAATATCATCATACTTCAAGTTAACCCATATTAGACGAAGCGCAAAGCACACTTCGGCTCTGATTCAGCAAAATTTGTACGATCTTGTTTTTATCGTACAACGAACGCTCCCAGTCCGCATCCATCGGTCGGGGAGCGTTAATCTCCGCCACTTGGGGGAGACTATGTTCCTTTACTTGTAAGAGCTCGTAACGGCAGGATTCAGCCGGCTGTCTGTGCTCCACGGCTGCCGCGGAACAGGAAGGTCAACAGGAGACCCGCCAGAAATCCGCCGATATGCGCCGCGTAACCGACCCCGCCCGTATCACCTGCGCTCGCAAGAGATCCGATGCCGCTAAAGAACTGCAGAACAAACCACAGCCCAATGACGACAAGCGCGGGTACGGGTATCACTTGCTGGCCCTGAAGCACCTTTACTTTCCCCTGGGGGAACAGCAGAAGGTAAGCGGCAAGCACGCCCGCGATCGCGCCGGAAGCACCCAGGTTCGGCACATTTGATGCGCCGGTAAATGCCACCTGGGCGAAAATTGCCGCAAGCCCGCATGCCAGGTAGAAGATCAGGAACTTGAGCTGTCCAAACCGGTCTTCCACGTTGTCGCCGAAGATC
>Ga0351884_1150_pt1 | contig 16225 bp, 10 predicted proteins | sample BONcelFGM3001F15_FD_206773 | JGI IMG/M metagenome (GOLD analysis project Ga0351884, IMG submission 206773) | Enriched cells from coal bed in the Powder River Basin, Montana, United States - BONCAT cells FGM rep3 HSBNCT.FGM.300.1.F15 ...
TGGCGGAACAGGTTTGGGTCTGGCGATTTGTAAAAAATTGATTGAGAGAATGAACGGAACTATTACCCTGGAAAGTGAAGTAGGTAAAGGAAGTTGTTTTACTGTTACGATTCGCGATCTTGATACATTCGATCTCAAAGATTTTCAAAAGGAGACGACTCTTCCCCGTGATCTCGATATTATGTTTGAACCGACAACAATATTGGTGGTGGATGATATCAAGCATAACCGCGATCTTGTCAAAGGGTACCTGGAAAATAATAACCTGACCATTTTCGAAGCTACCAACGGACGGGAGGCGGTAGAGTTAGTTAAAACAACCACGCCGTCGCTAATTTTAATGGATATCTGGATGCCGGAATTAAACGGATATGATGCCACCCAGCAAATAAAAAAAATGCCTGAATATAAAGAGCTACCAATAATCGCTTTTACGGCTTCGGCAATGAAAGAGACCGAAAAAAGAATAACTGAATTATTTGACGGTTATTTAAGAAAACCAATAACAAAAAAAGACCTATTTCAGGAACTTAGAAGATATTTGAAATACCAGCTTAGAAAGATAAGCGGTGATTCAAAGTCACAGGAATCTAATTTGGAAAATCAGGGTATAGATGCTTTAGCGGGTATTGAATATTTGCCTCAGTTAGTTGAAATACTGGTAAATGATTTTTTGAAAGATGCAGAAAACTTGGGCAATTCATTGGTAGTGAGTAGTTTGAAGGAATTTATCGAAAGGTTGAAAACGGTAAACCAGAAATATCCGGTTCAGCCGATTTCAAATTTCATCGAAGATATAACAAAAAATATTGAAAGTTTTAAGATAATTAGGGTCAAAAACCTGATCAGGGAATTTCCCTTTCTGATAGAACAGCTTAAGAACCGGAGAAGAAATGATGAGTAACGAAAATGGTTTGATACTGATAGTTGATGATACCGAACAAAACTTAGAAGTTTTGGGTAGTTTGTTAAGCGAAAACAATTACGACCTTGCAATAGCGACAAATGGTATAGAGGCGATAGAATCAATCAATAATACTATCCCTGATCTTATTTTACTTGATATTATGATGCCCGAAATAGATGGTTATGAAACCTGCCGCAGAATTAAGCAGCAGGAGAGAACAAAGGATATACCTATAATTTTTTTAACAGCCAAGGTTGAAACCGAAGATATAATAAAGGGTTTTCATGTTGGCGGAATTGATTACATCACCAAACCATTCAGAAAAGAAGAACTTCTTGCCCGGGTTATGACTCATATAAAATTGAGAAAGACTCAAAAGGCGCTGGTAGAATCTGAAGCAAAACTGAGAAATTTTGTGAATAATTCCGAAGATGGAATAATATTGCTGAATGAGGATGGATTAATTCTTGAATGGAATCCAAAGATGGAGAGAATGACCGGACTTTTTTTTGAAGAGGTTGGAAACAGCTCTTTTTCTGAAATATATTATAAAATATTAGACTCTGACAAAAACGATTCTGAACAAACCCGGTTAAAAAATGATATTAATTATATGTGCAAAACCGGAGAGGTTCCATATAGTTACAAAAATCAGGAAATAATTATATGTAATATAGATGGTAGCAAAAATGTTCTTGAGAATGGTTTCTTTACTATCGAAACCGTAAAGGGATTTATGGTGGGCGCCAATTTCAGAGATGTTACCATCAGGAAAAGGATACAGGAAGAGATTGAGAAAATTCAAAGATTAGATGCTATCGGTATTTTAGCCAGCGGGATTGCTCATAATTTTAACAATATTATGCAGGGAATAGTAGGCAACATAGAACTTGCTTTGGAAAAAATTTCTAAAAATGACAGAGTGGATGATTTGTTGATCAATGCTCTAAAAAATTTACCAAGGGCTAAAGAGCTGACTAATGAATTAATAACTTTCGCAAAAAACAGCCTGCTTAAAAAAGTTAAACTTAATGCAGATGGAATATTGAATCAGATTAAAAATGAGACCGCGGTTAGTCCCGGAGTTTGTATAGAGTACGATAGAGCGGAGGAACTTTGGAGTATCGATGCGGACGAATTTCAAATTAAACAAGCTATTGGTAATATAGTTTCGAATGCTGTCCAATCAATAAAGAATTCCGGAAAAGTTTATGTTCATGCTCTTAATGTAAGTGAAGAAGAGGTTCGCAAAATACCTGTAATTATTCAGAAAAGCCGTTATATAAAAATATCCGTGAAGGATGAGGGTATTGGTATTCCTAGGGAAAATTATAAAAAGATTTTCGATCCATTTTTTACTACAAATAGACCTAACCGACGAGGACTTGGGCTTTCTATAGCATACTCAATAATCCGACGCCACGATGGATACATGGATTTCACCTCCGAAATTGGTTCCGGAACGACATTTAATGTTTATCTGCCAGTAAGTGAAGAATAGGATATCTGGATTCTTAGTTCTTAAATTCTTGAAGTTCGATATAATTTCGAATACTCGCGAAATTTTATTTATTTTTTTCGTATATACATGCTATCAGATACTCTGTTAAAAAATGTGGTTAAAGTTGAAATAAATTCCTGTGTAATCTTTGCTAAATCCGATATCGAATCTAACTATAAATGTATTAAGAAAATAGCGTAAACCCAAACAGGAGTTCCACGAGAGACTTCTAAACTTAATTTCCTTAATTTTGTTAAATACTTGTCCGTAATCAATTCCAATAACAGCTCCAAAATTCCAATATACTGGAAATCTAAGTTCTGAATTCAGCAAAATAGAAGATCTATCAATAAATCTATCTTGCTGAAATCCGCGCAGAGTGTTATTCCCTCCAAGTGCGGATAAAAAAGGGAAAGGGATGGAATTACCATCAAGATAATTTATTTGAATTTTATTTGCAAAGACAGAACCTAGAAAGTCGATTTTTTTGAAACTGAGAATTGAAAAATTACATCTCAGGAAGTCAACTACTCCGGTAAAGGGTTTTTCAAGTTCTGCTTTTAAAGAATATCCTCTTGAAGGATTTATGTAACTGTCTCTGGTTTCAAAAGTGAAATTCGCAAACAATGAAACAGCCTGAGAGACGCCTTCAGTAGTCATACTCTTAAGTTTTTCAGATTTTTCAATATTTGATATTCTCACTGATTTATATTTTACACCTGATTCGATGGAGTACCTGTTTAGGTGGTTATAACCAAAGAGCAGTTGTAGTTCGAACGGTTCCTTTGTATATGATTTTTTATTATCCACCGAGGAACTTGGTCCAATTCCGAAATAATTGCTTGAAATCCATTTGTCATAATCAAATATTAATTGACCATAAAAAGGAACCACTCTCTGGAGTTTAAATTCATAATCCGGCAGAGAAATAACAAATCGATACCATCTTTCACCCAAAGTACTGTGAAAGACAGTTGCATCCATAGATTCTGCAAAATTTATTTGATTCAAAAAGAACAACTTCAATCCGTAACCGAAACCGATATCTTTATCATATACTGTTATTGGAAATATGTCCATATCGGACAAAAGTGTATCGGTATTTGTCAAAGTCCTAAGGGAGTCCGTTCCCAAATTCATTGAAAACATATCCGTTGAAAAAAAAGTAAAAAACATCAATTGAGCGGTTAAAAGAATTTTTTTCATCGTATGCACCTGATAAATATTATTACCGGTTTGATAACTATCTTTATGCACAGAAGCCGGTTCGTTTTTGCGAGGCGAACCGTATAAAGTATAATATAATCAATTGTTCACTCATTAAGAATATATTTCTTACTGATTAAGTTAATAATCTTTTATGCATCTTACAGAAAATCCATAATCTTCCCAGTTTGCACATTTATTAATGATGCGGGTTGTGTTATGTAATTCAACACTTATGGCGCCGAAAATCCCATTGTCGGTTGAAGTCCACCAATAACCGGCTGAGCCCAGTTCATAAAAGTAACCGGTATTACCGCTCCTATATCCGCCGGGCAAGGCAGTAAAACCGCTTGAGTTTGTTGCTCCGGTATTGGGATTTTTCCAATTCTGATATCCTGCTTCTTTTAGTTTTGCTCCGGCAAGGGAGTCTCCTCCCAGATAGTCGATTAAAGTTTGCCATTCAGAACGTGAGGGTATATGCCAACCTTTTGGTGCAATCCCGCGCTTATCATTTACTGTACACCAATTATAAAGTCTTCCATATGTCGCAGCATGGTTTTCGTTGTTATTATAATTACAATAACCGGGCTTTGATACCCAGGCGCTTGATAGTAAAGTCCAATAAGTATCGTCTGTAACGGAAGGTATTTGATCACCATTACTGAACCTCGTTGTTTTAAGGTTTTCTATCATCCAAGTTTGGCTGCCTATTTTTATGGTATGATAAAGATTGCCATCAATATCTGTCTCTGTCCCACCCACGGAAGTGGTAGTAGATAGTTCAATTACCTGTCCATAACCGGTTCCGCAGTTGTTTGAAGCGTAAGCCCTAGCATAGTATTTTAAATTTTTTGCTAATCCGGTAATTGAACTATTGAAGTTGCCGGAACCCATCCCATTAATGGTCTTATTATCATAAATTGTAGGATAATAATTGGTGCTCCAGCAGACACCTCTGGCTATAACAGGAGATCCACCTTCACTGCTAACATTGCCGCCGCCAGTTGCTTGGGTTTCCTTAAAATCAGTAATTGCATTGGTTGATACAACCGGAATTGAAGTATTAATTGGTTTAGGGGTATCCATTGGTTCATTAGGTGGAACCAATTCCTGACAAGAAATAAAGAGAATAGCCGTAATCGTCAAAAAATAATAGTATTTCATTTTAAATACTCCATTTGAAAATTATAAGTTATAGAATAAATTAAATCTAAGGTCATATTTCCGATGAAAGATTTGGATTCTATCCCATTCAGTTGATCGGATCACCGGAAAGTGTCCATTTAAAAAGATCCAAATTGGATGGAAAACAAAAAGCCATAATAAGATTTCTCCGAGTTAAAATTGCCGAATAGAAAAAGCCCTATTCCAAAAATATCTTTAAAGGGAATGAAATTCAGCTGAGCTTCCAGGGGAATTCCAAGCGTCATCCTTTTATAAATATTTTCTACTGTATTCTCGCTTTTCCATAAAATCCAGTTTTTTGTCTTAGATTTTGTTTTTTTTATCTCCACTAAGGCTAACCCAGCTGAAATGCTAATTAAACTTCTTTTTGTTTTAGAGCAAACCCCGTATAACAAACCAAACTCCCATGTATCAATATCTTGATTCGCTGACCATTCTCCGATAACAATGGTATTGGTTTTTTTATAACTTTCAATGCTGGTTGACCACCTTACCGAATACAATTTGTTATTTGAATCTTGAGAATAACTCAGAACGTCACTTGGGCCTATGTTATTTCCACCATATCCTAAGGTAAACCAATAGCTGGAACTTCCTGTGTAATTAAGTGAATCCTGTGAATAGATAAGTGAATCCTGTGAATAAGCCTTTGAATTAGTATTAAATGAAATGAAGGTTGCGAAAAATGAATTTACGGTTACAAAAAATGATTTTTTCATTTACCACACTCCGGTTTTTATGTTGATTAATATTTTAATATATTTTACTTGTTATTTTAGTAAAACCATCTTTCGTAAATATGATTTATTTTGTGTATCCAATTTATAAAGATAAACTCCACTGGATAGATTTTGAGCTTTCCAGGTAATTGAATGTTCTCCGGCAGAGAAATCGGTATCAGCCAATATTTGAACGAGTTTACCGGTAATATCATAAATAGAAATCTTTACTTTCTGTTTGGCCGGAATGGAAAATTTTATATAGGTTTCAGGATTGAACGGATTAGGATAATTTTGATATAGCTTACATCCATCAGGAATTACATCAATGTTATGCTTAACATCAGTTGTTGATGATTTTGAAAAAATTCTACCTTCCACCAGGGGAATAATAGTATCTCTTGCGGATGAGTATTCCATTAAAATTTGAAACTCGGTTGTATCTTCGATTATTTTTAAATTATCGTAAGGAATACCCATTATATTTAGGAAAGCAGGAACAAATTCATTGGCTGTAACGGAATATAATTTTTCAGCTGAAAGCGGTTTGCCGGCAATGGTTACATCCGTTACTCTTTCGAAAGGATTTCTCTTGGGATCATAGCTATAGCTCATGCCGGAACATTGTATAAAATATTCATCGTTATTTTCTATGTTAGCTAAACCAAACTCCAATCCCATCATCAAAGCATATCCGCTGAGATTAAAGGTTGCTATTCTAAAACCCAATCCATTTACTGTGTTAAATCCATACCCCACTACTCGGAAAAGGTCGACTCCGATAACCGGACCCTTACAGATGGACTGGGCTGTTGAGCCGCCAACTTCTATGGCGATGTCTGTTTTTGTATGATTTCTAAAGGCATCCGTAACAAAATTACCAATCGGTGTATCCTTGTGGCCGTTTCCGCATGGATCCGTACATACTTCATCAAAATTATCTGAAGCTGTAGTAATTTTTTGCGAAAAAACCGGACCATAGGTATTCTCTATATCGTATATCAAATTTGAAACTATATCTTTTACATATGGTTCCTCCGGAATTGAATTATCTAATTCGATCAACTTGTAATTCAAGAGAGAGATATTTCCATTGGCATATGTTAAACTTATCGAAGCGATATCGGAATAAAATGCGCCGGCTTGGATAATAAGAGTGTTTTTACCGGATGGATTGGCGACAGAAACCGGGCAATCTGACTTATAGTGATCGTGACCGCTGAATATTAAATCGATTCCGGGTAGATTAGCTGCAATCATTTTATCATATACAACACCCAAATGTGAAAGACAAATTATTACACTGCAATTATTATTTTTCAACGAGTCGATCATCTCAATTGCAGTTTCGATTAATAATGTGTCAATAAATACCGGAGAGGGGAGAGATGCTAAATTTGTTTCGGGAGTCGTAAGTCCAAAGAAACCAACCCTTATATTACCGCACTGCTTAATAAAAAAGCGCTTTACATGTTTGTTTATTCTGCAGACCGATGAATCGGCGGCTTTCATGTTGGAGGATACCATATTGAAGTTAGGACTAAGATTTGCGGAATCAAGCGCCTGCAGAAGCGTTAAAGGCGTTAAATCAAATTCATGGTTACCTATAACCATGCCGTCGCATCGAAGAGCATCCAATATCTTTAACTCAGGAACGCCAAAATACATATTGAAAAATATGTCTCCAATAAATAGATCTCCTCCATGCAGAAAAAGAGTATTTGGATCTTTTGATTTTTCCGAACCGATTAAAGATGCTGCTCTTGCGATACCGCCCGTTAATCCGGTAAGATTACCATCTCTGGGACCGGAAGCAGATAGACAGGAATGGGTATCACTGATATAAAGAATTTTAAGGGTATCTGTCTGTGAGAGAGATATTGATGTGCCGAGAAATGACCAGAGTAAAAAACTAATGATTTGTAACTTTTTCATAAAATCTCCATGTTTAAATTATGTTCATTTCCAAAATAACATAATCAGTAACCTGGAGTATCATACTTTTATAAAAGAATTGTAAAATTTTTGTCATGAACGCCTGATTGCATGAAATACCATATTGGGGGGGGAACCTAAAGCAGCTTAAAAAGTGAACATTGAGAATAATTTTTATAATTTGAATTTATAACCGACAGTAGGAATAGTAAGCAAATGTTTTGGTTCTGATGGATTATCTTCGATGATTTTTCTCAGCGAGAGAATGTAATTGTCCACCGTTCTTGTTGTTGGAAAAACATCGTAGCCCCATACTTTATCTAAAAGATCGTTCCGGCTAATAACCTCGCCGTCATGATTTAAAAAATAGACGAGAATCTCAAATTCTTTAGCCGAAACTTTTTGAAGAATATCGTTTTTATAAATTTCCTGCTTTTTAAAATATATCTTTAGATTATCGAATGAGACAACTTCCTTGGAATTACCGGAGCTGTTTTTTCTTCTGAGAAGCGCTTTTATTCTTGCGGAAAGTTCGCGGAGACTAAAGGGTTTCGTTACATAATCATCTGCGCCAAATTCAAGACCGAGTACTTTATCCGATTCATGTTTTTTACTGGTCAGTATTAAGATAAGAACATTGGAATTATTTTTGCGCAGCTGTTTACAGATTTCAATCCCATCCATTCCCGGAAGCATAATATCTAGAATAATGAGGTCTATCGGCTCTTTTAGCGCTAAATCGTATCCTTTAGCGCCGTTAGTTGAGCTCATGACAACATATCCTTCATTCTTAATGAACTCCTTCAGTCCTTTCATTATAGCGGGATCATCTTCGATAATAAGTATTTTTTCCATTTATTCTACTCCCGGAAATAATAATGTAAATTTGCTTCCCTTATTTATTTCGCTATCAACATCAACCGTTCCTTTATGGGCATGCATCACTTCCTTAACAATTGAAAGGCCGATACCGGTTCCTGAAATCGAACCGGCTGATACCTTTCTAGACCGGAAAAATGGTTTAAATATTTCTTCCAGCTCCTCTTTCTCGATTCCGATGCCCTGATCACTGATGGAAATTCCTATCAAATTCTCTTTCTTAAAGGTTCTAATGACTATAGGTGTTTCCGGGTATGAGTATTTCATTGCATTTGAAATGAGATTATTTATTGATCTGCTGACCGAATCAAGATCTGCAAAAATAATCAGCTCTTCGTTTTCCTCGATTAGTTCGATTGTGTAATTATATAATTTAATCTGCGGCGCCAAAAAAATAATTGCGTTTCTAGTTACCATATTTAAATCTATAGGTGAGAAATTATACTCTCTTATTCCCCTCTCCATTTTCGAATAATCCAGAATGTTTTCAACCAATTTAGTCAGTCTGTTAGCCTCGCTTTCGATAGTCGTCAGATAATCTTCTAAAGTATCATGTGGAATATTCGGATTCCCTTTTATCAATTCAATAAAAAGTTTGATTGAAGTAAGCGGAGTTTTTAGTTCGTGTGAAACACTGGAAACAAAATATGATTTAATTTCATTTAGCTCTTTTAAACGGGCGCTCTCTTTGGATTCCAAAATGATTTTTTGCTGCAGAATATAATTGTCAACTGCATATCCTGCTTCCTGTGAAATTGCTGAAAGGAGATATAAATCCTCATGACTGAATCTTTTGCCCGATAATTTATCTCCGGTTACTATAAATCCAGAGGTAGTAAATTTACCGGATATCATGGGGTGTAAAAGCGCAATTCCTGAATCTTTGATAAAATTATTTAAATTAGGATTAATGTCAGCCCCCGGCTCTGTTGAATATTTAGTTGCTTCGGCTTTAATTGTTCTATTCCGGCAGGAGATTATATCCTCGGTTAAATTGCTGTAAGAGCCATTAGAATAATTGTAGGATTTCAGTAATGGTGATCCATTTTCGGCAGCATCAAAAATAAATACGGCGATATATTTTACGAATAAGAGATTACTTATACTGTGGCAAAGATAATCGGCGATATGCTCGGGATCAGGTTGATGATTGATACCCTCGATTATGTTCTTCAACGCAATTTTATAATCATATTGTACACGAAAAAACTTTTTGTCCACAAATTTTTGAGCATTCCTTTTAATTGGATCTAGAAGAAGAGCCAATGAAACGGAAGAGAGAGCTAAAATCAAGAAAGATGAGAGATAGGTTATTTTGCTTATAAAGAATTGAGTTACTAAAATCACCAATCCGTAAAATGTGATCATTATCAGAATAATGATAAGATAAAGTGTGCTTCTACGGAATATCATATCTATATCAAGAATGTGATATTTAAGCAGAGCGATTGAGAACGAAATGGGAGCAAATAGAGTGATGACCAATACCATGTCCTCGTCAATCAACCCTCTTCCATAGAGCATTTGTGGAATTTGCCACAAACAAACGAACCCGAGCGCGGCGATAGACAATCCCAGAAATACCCATCTAAGCATTCGCCTTTCAGATTCTTCTTTAGCGTACCGGTATGATAATACAAAGCTAAAAATGCTAAAAATTATACAAAGTGCAAAAAATATCCTTCCGGCATCGAATAATTGCGTAAAGAGATGCCTATAGCTAATATTACCCGTTACAGTAAAAACAAATACCGCGCTCAGCGATAATCCTAGTAAAATTGCTGCAGGATAAAGATATTTTAATAGACGGAAATAATGATTTCCTTTCCTTGAAGGAAATGAGATCGAAAAATGAAAATATAATACCGGAGAAAGGCAGTATGCAAAAAGAAATACAATTCTTAAAATATATCCTAAACCATGGGGATGAATATTATAGTTGCCCCATGTAGTAGTGATTATCAGACCAACAAATATTGATGCCCAATGATAAATATTGGCTGCTTTGTTGTCGCGTTTTTTTAAGTATATTGCCACTCCCAAAGACATGTATAATAAACCGGTGAGGATCATTATAATAATATAGCGCATGGAATAATATGGTACCAGTTCGATATGCAGCGATTTTATTCCTGTCTCGCTCATAATCTTTATTTCAATTCTTGAGCCGATATTTTTTCCATCGGTTATTGTCTCCAGCTCCTCTGAATTATTGACCTGATAGTCATCAATATATAGAATTACATCGCCGGGATTGAAAACTTTACCGGATTCATCTGCTCCTGACTCCGTAATTGTAATATGATTATTATCTATGAAGTGAAATGGCAATCCAGATTTCTGTGAAACATGATAGACACCCGCGATTGCTATCAAGAGTGATAAAATATCAACAGACAAAACAAAAAATATGTTACTTGTAATATTTTTCATAGCCCGAAACGATATCAGACATTAAAAAAAATCCGGATAATGAGAATGATTAAATCGCAACTAATAATGAATTTATAATAATATAACTTTTTCAAAATTAATATTCAACGGCAATTAAATTAAAAGCGTCCCGGATGTTTTGATGATCGGAAAATATAAATCGATATTTTATTTTTTAGTCGCGCTGGTTTGATTATATTTTATACTTATCATGAAATCATGATATTTTCCCCTTTACAAAAATATTAGATTTTCTGATATTACGGTGTGAATTTACTATTTACAGGAAAACCAATGAATTATTCTAATGAGTTACATCCGTGTCTAATGGCTTCACCCGATGATATTTTAGTTGCGAAGTCATGGATAAATAAGTATGAGTGGTACAAGGAAATATTTGAAGAACAAAAATTAAAAATGGATGAGTTTGTAAAAAAAACTCCTGTCTATGTTTCGCCGGTCAAGCAGACCTATCAATATAAAATGTACAATTGTCCAAATCATGATGTGGAATTATTATATGAGGAGGACTATCCGCATGAGCATCATTGTCCCATCGATTCGACAGAAGTATTCCGGGGTTTTAAATATGATTCCGCTTGGTCGGGTTGGTATAATAGAAAGTTAGCTGTGAAATTAGTATGGTTAGGACTATTGTATAACGTTTATGGCGATCGAAAATATGCCGAAGCGGGTAAGGATATATTAATGCAGTTTGCTGATTTATACTTGAAGTATCCGGTTGAGAACACAATTCTGGGTCCCGCGCATGTGTTCTTCGGAACGCTATCTGAATCCTTTTGGGGAGTAGATATGGCTTATGGTTATGATCTGCTCTATAATTACGATGGTTTTAGCGATGAAGACAGGGAGGTAATTAAAAATGATTTCTTTTATCCGTTGGCTAATATAACTCAACAGTTTCCCGAATCCGCTTCCAACAGGCAGACCTGGTATAATAATGTTTCGGCAGCTGTAGGATTTTTGTATAAAGATGAGAAATTGATAGATTTTGCTATGAAGGGCAAATATGGTTTCACGTGGCAATTGGGTTCAGCTCTTCCCGAGAGCGGTTTCTGGGGAGAGGGTCCCGGTTATCATTTTGTTACATTGAGAGGTATGATTCATTTTGCAGAAATGTGTACCCGCAACGGAATTGATTTATATAATTTGGAAGTGAACGGAAGAACGATGAAGCTTTTGTTTGATGCTCCTTTTAATCTGATTAAGCCGAATTATGAATTTCCAAGAATAAAAGATAGCGGCGGCGGCAATCTGCTTGATTATTCCACTTTCTACGATGTTGGTTATTCGGTTTACGGTGATAAAAAATATTTGGCTGTTATTAACTTCTCAAAGCTCAAGAGAGGATTTCAGGTGGTTGGAGAGGAATCAGGAAAAGGAGAGCGTGAGACGCCTATTACTCTTTTCCAGATTAAACCGGATCTGCCGGATTATTCAGAAGATATTTACAGCAGCGGGAGTTCGCACATTAAAGGGATGGGTTTGGCTGTATTGAAAAGCGGAACAGAAGAAAATCGTAAATATTTAATGCTGGATTATGGAATTGTAGGCGGAGAACATGGGCATCCGGATAGACTCCAGTTCGAGTATTATGCCGGAGGAAAGAACTGGATCGTAGATCCTCTTAATGAGTCGTACTTCAATCCCAATCTGCAGACATGGTTTAGACAAACTATTGCTCACAATACAATAGTGATTGATCAAACCTCGCAGGCATGGGCGAATGGAGAACTTAATTTCTATGGCGATACTTCTCTGTTCCAGGCAGTTTCGGGTAATTCAAACAAAATTTATCCCGGAGCAAGAGTGGATAGAACGCTTTTGCAGGTAGATGAATATTTTATTGATCTTATGGATGTAGAATGTGACGAGGAAAGGATAATCGATTACCCGATTCATAGTTTTGGCAAACTGGAAGTTAGTAACGTAAAAATGGAAGCGGCTCCACTGGATTATTTCGGAGTTACTCCCGGAATTCCGGGCTATGACCAGTTTCATGATATCCATTTAGGTGTTACCGATAAGCCTTCCGGTTTTATCTTTTATGATGAGAATAGCGGCGGTATGCAGGTGGAATCATTGAGTGATGGGGTGAGAACAGTTTTCAGCGGTATCAATCCTCCTATCGGCGGATTCTACAAACAAATGATAACGGAGCAAAAACCACAGCCGATGTTCATGATAAGAAAAAAATCGAAGAGCGCTAATTTTGCTAATCTCTTTCATGTCTTCGATTCTGATCTTCAAGTTATATCGTTTAAACGGATTGATAAAGTAAATTACTCCGTATCTTTTCCCGGATTTAGTGATACGTTACATGCTGATGTAGAAAAATCCACATATTCAGTTATAAGGATGAATGGCAGTACGGCTCAATTTGCCGCTGGATTCAATATTGATAAGATAGAATATAAGAATAAAATATTTTTTACATCAAAAATAAGATTAAGTAAAATACAGTTTAAATATGAGGGTGATACGTTATTAATAGAAACCGGGAATTATTTTGGTGAGATAAAAATATTGAATTATAAGATCCGGAGCGTAATTCTTAACGGGAAAGAGTCCAAATTCATTACAGAAGGCAAATATGTAGTGATTAAAGAGCCGAATCCATTAACACTTGATTTCAGTGTGATGGATAGGAGGGTTTTCAGAGGGAAAACTAATAATATAAAAGTTAACCTGTATAATAATTCCGGCGAAGACAAATCTGTAAATGTTAAAATACGGATGAGGAATAATTGGAAAGAAAAAATTAAAAATCAGGTTGAGTGGTGGGGGGGTATAGTAAATTTGATTCCGGATAATATAAAAGCGCCTCTTGCTACCAAAAAACCGGTAGACAAAATTATTCCTTTGAAGCTATCAACCGACTCAAGGGATTATAAGATAAAGGCAGGAACGAAGACAGGAATAAAAATAAAAGTTGAGATTCCTGCAGAATCTGCTTCGGCAAGCTATCCATTTGAAATTCTAATTAATGATAATTGTTATGAGTTTGACCTTGAAGTTCAAGACCCTATCGATGTCGATTTATCGCTGCCGAACCTCAAAAAAAATCAAATGCTTCTTATGCTTACCAATAACACAAAGGAAAAATTGTCTTGCACCGTTTTTCTCGATGGTCTGAAAAACTGGGATATAAAGAAACGTAAAATTTCCATCTCTCTATTACCCGGAAAAAAATCTTCGTTCGCTCTGGCTGCAGAACTGAAGGGATACAATAGTAAGCAGCAGTATCCCGTCGGAATAAAATTGCAATCAGGCGATTTATTGGTTGAAAAGATAAAACATTTTACGATAGCAAAAGCACGCTTTGCAGATGATCTCCCGTCACTATCAGGAGATTGGAAAGGGTGGGATAAGCGCGAACCTGTAAGAATTAACAGAGGGGATCAAGTTTGCAAACTTCTGATGGGCAACCAAAAATGGAATGGACCGGATGATTTATCCGGAGAAGTATATATTATGTATGACAAAGAATACTTATACATTGGCGTTAATGTAATTGATGATGTTGTCGTTTCACATTGGAATTATCCTGAAATGAGCTATCCCTGGGATACTGATAGCATAGAATTTATTATTGATGCCCGCAGTGGTTCAGATCAGTGTGTCGATCCTCCGACTCCCGGTCTGTGGAGGCATCTGATGATAGCCGAGTATAGAAAAACCGATTTCGCCCATTGGAGATTCGGAAGCGCAGGAGGACCAACTCTTCCAAAACCAAATTTGTTCAGGGATGCAGAGACATATTATCAAAAGACAAAGAATGGATATTCTATGATATGCCGCATTCCGGTGATAAGTATGAATATGAAAAAGTTGGAAAAGGGAATGAAGTTAGGATTCGATATAGCTATCAATGATAATGATGGAACATCATTCAGAAAAAATACTCATATTTGGTCTGGTTATACCCAAAATCAGGTTTGGTGGGTGATTGAATCAATCGGAGTATTGATTATAGATTGATGGTTTTCAGAGTCCGGGATTGCTTTTTGATATTCCGGCTTTTGCTTTATTTGTTTAAAATTATATTTAACCGGAGCAATTATATCTTTTAATTGCTCCGGTTTTTAGATGTGTTTCAAAATATACTGTAAACCGCAAGATAAAGAGATAATTTATTTGATCTCAATTTCTTTTTCAATAGTACCGCACCATTTCGTCTTAAGGGAGATTTTTGCTTTTCCGCTGCCCGATACTAAAAATTCATATTCTATTTTATCAAAACCCGGAACGTAAGTAAAATGTATCTCCGGTTTATATTCTTTGTATTCTACCTCGTTGTTGTATAAGTCTGTAATTTTTCCGCCTGCAATTACTTTTATGTTACTGCCTGTTAGGGAAAGTTGATCCTGTGGGTAAAGCTGTTTCTGAACTGCGTACCTGCTCATACTTGGTATGGCTTTTGAATTTGTTAATCTAACCCTTACTTTAAAAAGATCTCCGGCGCTTTTTTGGATATCGAAAATATCCATACTGATCTCGGGAGTGTTCTTTGCAGAAAAAATAACTGTCGATGCATTGCGGTGAACAAGATCTTTCAACATAAACGGAGTCGGCAATCTTGAACTCATCTTTACCCAGCCGCCGATCTCAATATCACCATAAACCGGATGTTTGAAAGGTTTCCATTCTTTAAATAATTCACCCTGGGCAAGATGATCGTTGAATTTTAACCGTTCCTTCTGCTGTTCCAATCTATTATCTCCTGATGGTCTTGCGGTTTTGTTTTCATTGGTTTCCTTTATGCTTTTAAACGATTCTGATTCAGTCACAAAAAGTTCTCCGACAAATCCGTAAGCGCCGTAGGTCATGCACATCCATTCAAGGAAATCACCCTGAGTTGGATAAAGATCCTTCCATGAGACCATATATCTATATCCCGGAGTTATGCGCTCTGCCTGTTCACCAAGGTAATTATAAACCTTTACATCTTCAGATGGATATTCTCCCTGTGATTTAGTACTGGGACCCCTCAAAAACATGCCGCCATTATTATGAAATGCCCACGCAATACATATATTGTTCTTCTTTGAAATAAAATCGGCAACAGCGGTGGTTGTTTTACTCTCAAAAGGATAGCTGCCAGCGCCGCTCTGGATATGAGCCGGTTTCCAGTTGTAACCCCAATTTCTATTTCCGTCAACATATCCTTCTGTATCCTCGTTGTATCTGCCATCTTCATCGTTATCTATTCCTTCATAACCAAGTATAGACCATTCTCCTTTTTCACCGGGCTTAATGGGAATCATTAGTCGCGGTTCTTCCGGATCTGCTTTGTACTTGCCAAATGTATCTCTTTTTCTCATTTGGCAGATATTGCCATCCCCATCCAGGTCATCGGTGGGATCCTCATCATAGAGACCATCATTGTCATCATCCTTCGGTATCCTAATACTTCTATTTGTGCTTGGGGTATTTGGA
>Ga0351884_1176_pt1 | contig 15169 bp, 19 predicted proteins | sample BONcelFGM3001F15_FD_206773 | JGI IMG/M metagenome (GOLD analysis project Ga0351884, IMG submission 206773) | Enriched cells from coal bed in the Powder River Basin, Montana, United States - BONCAT cells FGM rep3 HSBNCT.FGM.300.1.F15 ...
GGGACAGGAGGCAGCCGATGGTCCCGCATCTTTCCCCGCGCCTGACCGGGATGCGCCTGCTGCGGCTTTTGCGGCTGCGCCTGCTGCCGCTGCTGGTCGCGCTGTGCCTTGCCCCCGGCGCTGGCTCTGCCGGCCCTTGGCCGCGGGCAAAGGGTGACCTGTTCCTGTCCTTCTCGCATGAGGTGCAGGACGGGGGCGGCAACGAAGGCTGGACCTCGCTCTACGCCGAATACGGGCTGACGCCGCGGTGGACGCTGGGGCTCGACCTTGGCGGCGGGCCGGACAAGCAGACTGCGCTGATCTTCCTGCAGCACGCGGTCGGCAAGCAGGACAGGCCGGGGCGGCTGACGTTTTCCTCGGGGCTTGGGCTGGAAACCGGCCCGGACTCGCAGGCCTACGGGATGATGGGTGCCGCCTGGGGCCGAAGCCTGCAAACCCCGTTTGGCCCCGGCTGGGTGGCGGTAGAGCCGCAGTTGCGCATGGGCGTGGCGCTGAGCGAGAGCTGGCCGCCGACGCTGGTGCTGAACATGGATGGCACGCTGAAAACCACCGCCAGCCGCAAGCTGGACCTGACCCTTGGCGCGACGGTCCGGCCGGGGCTGATCGTGATGGGACAGCTGCAAATGGAAGAGGTGGTGGACGGCGCCTCCACCACCCGCCTCTCGGCAGCCGCCGTGCGCAAGGTCGGGGCGCGCGGCAAGGTGCTGCTGGGGGTGTCGGCGCCGCTGGCCGGTGACGGCGCCGCGGCGCTGAAGCTGGGCACCTGGCTGGAGTTCTGAGGCGTGAGCCGAAGGGGCGCCAGAAGCGCCCCCGCCCGCCGATCAGTCGAACAGCAGCCGCACCAGCGCCAGCACCACCACCGAGCCGATGGCCGCGACAATCAGCACCATGATGATGCCCGAGGCCGCCAGCGCGCCGATCCCGGCAGCGACCACCAGCAGCGGCACCGCCAGCGCCGTCACCACACCCACCAGCAGATAGCGCCCCAGATGCCGCCCGCCCGACACCGCGCTGGCGCCCCAGCCGGCCATAAGCCCGACGACGACCAGCAGCACCAGCGCCACCCAGCCCAAAGCCTCGATGAAACCTTCCATAGCCCGTATTCCTTTCCCTCAATGCCGCGCCGGGCGTGTCAGAATACCTCTGCCACCTCGTACATCACCGGCTCGAACCTTGAACACAACGCCGCAAGCACCCGGTTTCGTTCCCGCATTTCCGGTGTGCGCAGCATCGCCTGGAAATCCTCGCGCCGCTGCCACTGGCTGTAGCTGGCAATCCGGGTCTGCGCGTCGTTGACGTGGATGGCGCCCGAGATGAAGCCGGGCTGATGGCGGATGAACTCGGCATAGGCGGCGGCCAGCGCCTCTTGCAGGTCGCCGCAGGTGCCCGGGGTCATCTCGAAGGTGGTCAGCACCGTCTGGCAGGTGGTCTCGCGGGAAATTGTGGTCATCTGGGGTCCTCCTCTGGCCGCCAGTCTGGCACCTTGGGCCGAGTCGTGCATCCCTGCACGCACGCGACCGAAAGGAAATTCCGATGCGCCGCCTGCTGACCCCCGCCCTGATCACGCTTCTGGCCCTGCCCGCCGCGGCCAGTTCCGACGATGCCTGGGAGGCCTTCCGCACCGAGGTGGACAGCGCCTGCCGCGCGTTGCTGACCGATCCAGGCGAACCATTGGTGGAGGTGGAGCCGTTCGGCTCGGCCAGCTATGGCGTGGCGCTGATCACGCTGGCCTTGCCCGAGGGCGGGTCGGAGCGCTATGCGTGCATCTTCGACAAGCACAGCCGCGCGGCGGAACTGGCCGGCCCGTTCCCCGAGCCGGCAGCAGAGCCCGCCCCCGAAAGCGAGTAGCGATGAAATTCCTCGACCCCGCCGATCCATTCTTCCGCCCGATCTGGCGCCGGCGCGCCGTGGTGATCGCCCCCGCCCTCTGGGCGGCGGTCGAGCTTTACGGCGGCAACCCGCTCTGGGCGCTGCTGTTCGGCGGCGCGGCGGGCTATGCGTGGTGGATGCTGTTCGGCCCCGGCAGCAAAGCCGGCTAGGCAGGGGCTGGCGCCCCTCAGGCCAGCAACGCCTGCACCTCGGCGGCCAGGCGGCGGACCTCGTCGCAGGCCGGGCCGCGGCGCGCGGCTTCCAGAACGCCCAGCCCCTCTCCCAGCGTTTCGGCATAGACGATCCGGTTCGCCAGCCGCGCCTCGGCCAGTTCTGCCTCCAGCGCGGCGGCGGCGGCGGCCACTTCCTCGCCCAGCCTTGTGCCGGCCTTGGCGCGGTTCAGCACCACTGTCGCCCGCTTGCGCTCGCGCCGCGCCAGATCCAGCACGCCCTCGGTCGCCCACAGATCGACATGGCTGGAGGCAACGGGGATCAGGATCAGGTCGGCTTCGCGCAGCGTCGGGCGCAGGTCGGCATCGACCTTGGGCGGCGTGTCGACCAGGATGAAATCGGCATTGCGCCGCAGCTTTTCGCATTCATAGCTGACCCCCCAGGCCGAGGAGGTGGAAAACTCCATCCCCGGATCGCCCAGCCGTTCGCGCCGCGCCATGAACCAACGCCCGAGGCTGCCCTGCGGATCGGTATCCAGCAGCGACACCTTCGCGCCCTGCTGCATGAAGGCCACTGCCAGATTGACGGCGATCGTGGTCTTGCCCGACCCGCCCTTCTGCTGCGCCACCGCTATCACCTTGCCGGCCATCGGCTCCCTCTCTACTATTGCTGCAGCGCAGCATAGCAGAGCCGGGGGCGATTGCACGGGATATTCCGCCGCGGCCCCTGCCCCGCTGCGCTCGGCCGGGTCAGCGCCCCAGCCGCCGCCGCTGCGCCGCCCGCTCGCGCACCATCGCCACCGCCAGCTGCGCGCCAAGGCCCGCGATCAGGATCGCCGAATCCAGCAGCAGATCCCGCTCCAGCCCCACGCGCAGGCCCGCCAGCTTCACCGCCTGCCCGGCAAAGGCCAGCACCGTGCCAAGCGCGAACACCGTCAGCCCGTGCCGCCCCAGCACCGCCAGCGGCCAGGCGGCCCGGTGCGCGCAGGCGCGGCGCATGGCGGGCAGGGCCGACAGCAGATAGGCCAGCGCCACGAAATGCAGCAGGCGCGGGCCGGAGACGAAGGTCTTGTCGTAGTCCAGCAAGAAATCCGGCAGCCAGGTATCGCGCAGCGCAAACATTCCCGCATTCAGCCGCGCGCCCAGATCATCCCAGATCGCCCACACCATAACGCCAAGCACGACAGCTGCCGACAGCGCCACCAGCCAGCGCCGCACCGGCACCAGCCGCCTGCCCCGCTTCATTTCCGTGCCAGAGACAAGGCCAAGCACGAACAGCAACTGCCAGGACAGCGGGTTGAAGAACCAGATCGACTCGGTCGGATAGGTCGGCGGCGCGATCCGCAGGCTGCCGGCCACGAGCCAGACCGCAGCCGACACCGCGATCAGCACCAGCGGCACCCGCAGCGCCGCGATCAGCAGCAGCGGCGTTACCGCCAGCAGCACGGCGTAGAGCGGCAGGATGTTCATGTAGCCCAGCTGATGGCTCAGCAGTGCCAGCCCCAGGAACCCGGCCAGCGGATCGACCAGCAAGGGGGGCACGTTGTTAATCTCGGCCATCTCGTGCAGGCCGAGCCACAGCGCCGCCGCCCCGGTCAGGCCAAGCGCGATCACCGTCACCGTCATATGCACCAGGATCAGCGTCCAGGCCCGGCCCCAGACCCGGGTGATGGCCGGCCAGAACGGCGCGTGCCGGAAGCCCGCCGAATAGGCCAGCCCGGCGGCAAGGCCCGACATGAACACGAAGCCCTCGGCGGCATCGGAAAAGCCGAAATTGCGGCTGGTCCAGCCCTCCCAGGCGGTGTTCGGGACATGGTTGATGAAGATCATCACCAGCGCCAGCCCGCGCAGCACGTCCAGCCGCGCATCCCGCAGGCGCGGTGCGGCGGGATCAGGCATAGGCCGTTGCGGGTTCGGGCGCTGGCCCGAGACTGGGCGCCTCGGCTTCGGCCGCGCCGGTCCAGACGGCAAGGATATGCTTCCACGCGAGGATCACCGGGCTCGGCGCGATCTCGGCCGGGACGGTGAACAGCCGCGCGGCGCCGGTCCGCGCCGGCCCGCTGCGCTGCGAGGACCAGGCGATCAGCTGCGGCGCGAACAGCATCGGCAGCCCCACCGGCAGCAGCCAGGCCACCAGCACCGGCGTCAGCCACCACACGAACAGCAGGCCGGCCAGCCCGGTCAACGCGATCCAGCGGCTGTTGGCCCAGGCCTCGGCAATGCCAAGCGTGCCATCGCCGCGGTTGTTGGTCGGCCAGCCGCTGTCCAGCCCGAACATCACCTGCGCGACCGACCTTGTCTGATACATCAGCATCACCGGCGCGATCACGCTGGAGAACAGCAGTTCCACCAGCGTTGACCGCAGCCCGGTCCAGCCGCCGCCAAAGCCGCGGGCGCGGCCGGTCCAGCCGGCATGGGCGGCGATCAGCAGCTTGGGCAGCAGCAGCAGGCCAAAGATGCCGATGGCAAGCTCGACGGCCTTGGTGGTGTCATTATGCGGAAAGGTCGGGAACAGCTGTTCATAGGGCGTGGGGAAATAGTCGGGCACCGGCGCCAGCACGATGGCGGCGATGGAGGCGGTGATGAAGCCCAGCCAGAACAGCGGCGCGATATAGGCCAGGATGCCCTGCAAGAACACGAACCGGCTCCAGGGTTTCAGCCCCGGCGCCATCAGCAGGCGGGCGTGCTGCAGGTTGCCCTGGCACCAGCGGCGGTCGCGCTTGGCATAGTCGATAATGTTCTCGGGCCCTTCCTCGAACGAGCCCTCCAGATCCGTATCCACCCGCACCGTCCAGCCGGCCCGCGCCAGCAGCGCCGCCTCGACATAGTCATGGCTCATGATATGGCCGCCAAAGGGCGGATCGCCGGCCAGCACCGGCAGGCCGCAGCTTTGGGCGAAGGCCTGCACCCGAACCATCGCGTTATGGCCCCAGAACGGGCCGGTAGTGCCCTGCAGGGTGGCAAGGCCGCGGGCGAAGATGGGTGAGTAGAAGCTGGCGGAAAACTGCATGGCGCGGCCAAAGCGCGACTCTGCCTCGATGACCTTGGGCAGCGATTGCAGCAGGCCCAGCTTCGGGTCCGCCTCCATCCGCCGCACCATCTCGGCGATGGTGCTGCCCTCCATCAGGCTGTCGGCATCGAGGATCAGCGCAAATTCATAGGCCGCGCCCGACCGTTCGATGAAATCCTCGATATTGCCGGCCTTCTTGCCGGTGTTCAGCGCACGGCGGCGGTAGAACATCCGCCCCTCGCCGCCGGTCTCGGCCAGCAGCTTCAGGAACCAGCGCCGCTCGGCCGCCGCGATCTCGTCATTGCGGGTGTCGGACAGGATGGCAAAGTCGAACTTGTCGGTCAGCCCCAGCGTCGCCAGCGAGGCATCCATCGCCGCAACCCGCGCCAGCACCGGCGCCGGTTCCTCGTTATAGACCGGGACAAGGATCACCGTGCGCCCGCTGATCGCGGGCACATCTTCCGCCAGGGCCGGGATCACGGCAGGGCTGCTGCGCGAGAACAGCCCCAGCAGGCCCTGACAGGCGCCCCAGGCAAGCCAGAAGGTCGACAGCAGGATCAACCCGCTGCGCAACCAGTCCATCGCCTGCAGGCCATCGCCCGAGCCATATTGCAAGAAAAGGGCCCCGGCTGCCATGCCAAGGCCGATCGCCAACGCCAGTGCAAGACTGCGCGCGGCCCAGGTCCGGGGCAGGCTTGTCTGCCGGGGCGACAAGATTTAGCTTCCAAGCCCGCGGGTTCGGACCCCGGCCCCGAAGGCCGCAGCCAGGCGCGTCCACAGCCGGCTTGGCTGTTCGAGCACCTGACGAGGCATGGCGAGAGGGGCGGCCGGCAGGGCCCCGATGGTCGTTCCGACGTGATCGGCGTCTTGCTCTTGCATATCGCCCTTCAAAAAGCTCATTCCTGCACCCATTGATACAGCCAGTTTTCTGTCAACTTGCGGTCATACCCGGCAACATGGGCAACCATCTCTGTTACTGTTCCGGGCCGACCGCGGACATCCACGACCAGACGCCAAATCCGGGTTCCATCGATCTTCGACAGCACCGTCGTCAGCGCGTCGCCCCCCATGATGTTCACCACCGGGGCGACCTCGGCGTCTGCGGGAAGCTGTCCCAGCACGCCGCCTTCAAAGTCCACAACAAACTTCCGCGTCCCCGGTTCCGCCTCGGCGCCCGAAACACCACCGCTGCCTGCGCGGGTATCCGCCACCCAGGCCAGATCGCCGTTCGGATCGGGGGTCAGCGCGCCCCAGTGCAGCCGATAGCGGAATTCGCGCATCTCGCCGGCCCGGATCGCCGCATCGGGCGCCCAGAAGGCGACGATGTTGTCGTTGACCTCAAGATTCGAGGGAATCTCGACCAGCCGCACGGATCCAGCGCCCCAATCCCCCAAGGGTTCCACCGCCATCGAGGGCCGCTTTTCATAGCGGGCTTCGGCATCTTGGTAGTGCTCGAAATCGCGGTCGCGCTGATACAGCCCGAAGCTGCGCATTGCCGGTTCCGTCAGCACCGACACCGACAGCCGCGGCGGGTTGTTCAGCGCGCGCCACAGCACCTCGCCGTTCGGCCGCACGATCATCAGCCCGTCGCTGTCATGCACCTTGGGGCGGTAATCGGCAAAGAACTCGCGGTTGTTGGCGGCATAGAGGAACATCGAGGTCAGCGGCGCCACACCCAGCTGTGCCACATCGGCCCGGAAGAACAGCCGCGCCGTGACTTCCATCACCGTATCCGAGCCCGGGGTGATGACAAAGCGGTAGGCGCCGGTGACGCTCGGGCTTTCCAGCGCGGCATTCACCACCACCTGCTGCGCGCCGTCATGCGGGCGTTCCAGGTAGAAGGCGGTGAAGCGCGGAAACTCCTCGCCCCCCGGCAGCCCGGTATTGATCGCCAGCCCGCGGGCCGACAGCCCATAGGTATTGCCCCGACCAAGCGCGCGGAAATAGCTGGCCCCGACAAAGGACACCAGCTCGTCCAGCACATCGGCGCGGTTCAGCGGATAATGCAGCCGGAATCCCGCCACGCCCGGCAGGTTGAAATGCTGCGGCACCCGCTCTCCCAGGTCCTGCCGGTATTCGAAATCGTCGGTCGAGAACACGATCTCCTGCGCCACGCCATCGGCGACGTCGAACACCCGCACCGGCTCCTTGAACAGCCAGCCCATGTGATAGGCCTGCGCGCGGAACTGGCTGCCGGGCACAGCCCAACGCGCCCGGTCCGGCAGGAAGTTGATCTTGCGGTAATCATCATAGCCAAGGTCGGCCAGAAACCCTTCCAGCGGCGGTGCCGGCTCGGGGCTGGTCAGCGCGAGGTCCCGCATCATCTCGGTCAGCAGGTCGAACGAGAAGGGCGGCGGAGGCGGCGGCGCGGCGGGGGCCGGCTCTTCGTCCGGCGCAGCCTCCTGCGCCCAGCCGGGCCGGCCGGCGACGATCATGAGCGCACTGCATGCGGCGGACCCGAAAAGTCCGCGCCGGGTCATGCCAAGGGAGGGGGTGTCGTTTCTTGTTCTCATTCTGTCTGACGATCGTGATGCTGGTTCCCGTCAACGGCGGAACCGAACCGTTCTGATTGTCGTCTCCGGCACGCTTGCCGGTCTGGTCTTCGTGCAGGTCCGGGTCTTGCCCGGTCCGAATCGCAACGCGCTATCGCAACCCTGTTTCGCACCCCGTTCAGTCCCTCATAGCGCAGTCGCTTCGCGGGTGCAGCATCAACATGCTGCAATGCGCAAAACCTTGCCGTCCCACGCTAAAATGCCACGGCAGACCGAGCGGCGCCAGCGCCGTCATCTGGGCAGTGTCGCGGGGAAGGTCAAGGTCTGTGGGCATCACGGGGCCGCAACGCCGTGCATCTGCGCCAGGTTCCGCCCTGGATGCCAGGGCGCCCTGCCGCAGCGCGGCTGTCAGGTCCGGGATGGTGATGGAATGGTACCGCCTACCCGGCTCGAACGGGTGACCCCCAGATCCACAATCTGGTGCTCTAACCAACTGAGCTAAGGCGGCACTGCGGGCGCATTTAGCGGCTGCGCGGATCGAATGCAAGGGCTTGGTGCGCCCGGCGCGGCCCACGGCGTCCCCCGCCAGTTGAAAGCACCGCGGGGGCTGACCGGCACGCCCCCACGGCAGAGGTTGCCCCCGTGCATCCCGGGCCGATGCCGGTTATCCTGACCGGGCGCGGGAAGGGCGGCGCTGGCCGCCTGCCGGACGCCGCGGTTGAAGCCGATGGCGCAAAGCGTGGTGCAAGGAGTGTGTGAAGATGCGGCCAGAGCCGGCCAATGGCGATGCCCTTACCCTTGCCCCCGCCCGGGTGCACGAGGCGATGGGCCGTGGCCGCCGGGCCTTTGCGCTGTTTCAGGCGGCGCGGCACCCGGGGCCGCTGGTCTGGATCCTGCCAGCCCATGCGCCCGAGATGCCGATGCTGGCGGGCCTGCCCCGAGGCCTTGGCGAGCGGCTGCACCTGCTGCGCCCGGCGGAAGAGACCGATCTTCTGTGGTGCGTGGAAGAGGCGCTCCGCGCCGCCCCCGTCAGCCTGGTGATCGCCGAGCCGGACAAGCCGCTGTCGCTGACCGCGGGCCGGCGCCTGCAACTGGCGGCCGAGGCGGGGCGCAGCACCGGCCTGATGCTGATCCGGCAAGAGGCCGGCAGCAACGCCACCCAGACCCGCTGGATCTGTGAGCCGCAGGCCGATGCGGACCACCCGGAAGCCGACCTGACCCTGCATCGCTGGTCCCGCATCAAGAACAAATCGGGAACCTGCAAAAGCTGGCTTGTAAACTGGCAGGGCACATCGCCGGCTTGCCATCTGGTCCCCGAGGCTGGTCGGCGGCGCAAACCCATGTTCAAGCGTGCACTGTCCGCTTCCTAGGCGCGGGGATCAGCGTGCGATTTTCTGGCCGGGAGGCGATTGGCGCACCACGCCCCGTGAGATCGAGGCATTTCTCTGCGATCAAGGGGTTAGGATGGTGCTGTGAGAGAGGATTGAACTCTCGACCTCACCCTTACCAAGGGTGTGCTCTACCACTGAGCTACCACAGCGCCGGGGCCAAGTGCATCTGCTTGCGCATCTGCGTTTCGGCCGGTGTGGGCGCGGATTTAGACGCAAAGTCCGGGCAGCGCAAGCGCAATCTGGACCCTTTTCGCCATCCGGGTTACAGAGGCCGGGATGGAACGCGAAGCCGGGAAAAAGCAGGGCAAAACCGCGGCGGACGGGCGTGATGCCCGGCTGAAGGCGGCGCTGAAGGCCAACCTTGCCCGGCGCAAGGGGCAGGCGAAGGCGCGGGCGGCGGCAGACGGGGGCCCTGCGCCCGAAGGCCACCCGAAAGACGACAACGACGCAGGCGAAGGATAGAAGCGCGGGCAGCCCGCCCGGCCCGAAACCGACGCGGCAAGAGCCTCGGGCACGAATGAACAGGCGCAGGACGGCCGGGCGAGGCCGCCGCACCGCGCGGAACAGGCAGAACCGGGGGCATGGGTGGCAGCGCCCTCCCCCGGCACAATGAACAAGACGCAAAGCGAGGCAGGCAGATGGATTCGATACGGGTGGTGGGCGGCGCGGAACTCAATGGGCGGATCCCGATTGCCGGGGCCAAGAATGCCTGCCTGACGCTGATGCCGGCGACGATCCTGACGGATGAGCCGCTGACACTGACCAATGCGCCGCGGCTGTCGGATATCCGCACCATGACCGCGCTGCTGCAATCGCTGGGGGCCGAGGTCGCCAGTCTGCAGGGCGGGCAGGTGCTGGCGCTGTCGAGCCACGATCTGTCCAACCTCCATGCCGACTATGACATCGTGCGCAAGATGCGCGCCTCGATCCTCGTGCTCGGCCCGATGCTGGCACGGCACGGGCAGGCGGTGGTCTCGCTGCCCGGCGGCTGCGCCATCGGCGCGCGGCCCGTGGACCTGCACCTGAAGGCGCTGGAGGCGATGGGGGCGGAACTGGAGCTGCGCGATGGCTATATCCATGCCCGCGCGCCCTTGGGCGGGCTGCGCGGTGCGGTCATCGACTTCCCCTTCGTCTCGGTCGGCGCCACGGAGAATGCGCTTCTGGCCTCCACCCTCGCCCGCGGCACTACCGTTTTGAACAACGCCGCGCGCGAGCCGGAAATCGTCGACCTCGCCCGCTGCCTGCGCCGCATGGGCGCGCAGATCGAGGGCGAAGGCACCCATACCATCACCATCCAGGGCGTCGACCGACTCGGCGGCGCCACCCATCCGGTGGTCGTGGACCGGATCGAGCTTGGCACCTACATGCTGGCCCCCGCGATCACCGGCGGCTCGGTCGAGTGCCTCGGCGGCCGGATGGAGCTGATCGGTGCCTTCGCCGAGCGGCTGGACGCGGCCGGCATCGCGGTCGAGGAAACCCCCGACGGGCTCAAGGTCACCCGCCGCAACGGCAGGGTGAATGCGGTGGATGTGGTGACGGAACCTTTCCCCGGTTTCCCGACTGACCTTCAGGCGCAGATGATGGCGCTGCTGTGCACGGCCGAGGGAACTAGCGTGCTGGAAGAGAGAATCTTCGAGAACCGCTTCATGCACGCGCCGGAGTTGATGCGGATGGGGGCGCGGATCGAGGTGCATGGCGGCACCGCCACGGTGACCGGGGTGGACCGCCTGAAAGGCGCGCCGGTGATGGCGACGGATCTGCGTGCCAGCGTCAGCCTGATCCTGGCCGCGCTGGCCGCACAGGGCGAAACCGTGGTCAGCCGGGTCTACCACCTCGACCGCGGCTATGAGCGGGTGGAGGAGAAGCTGCGGGCCTGCGGCGCCACCATCGAACGGGTCCAGGGCGATTAAGGAACTGGGCGATTGAGGGAACAGACGCAATGACCGATGCACGATTCGAAGACGGCGCCGAAACCGCGCTGAGCCTGCTGGCGCAATCGCCCGAGGATCTGCCGGTGATCTCGGCCCTGCTGCAGGACGCGGTGCTGCCCGCGTCCGAAATCCGCTGGGACCGCACGGCGCGCAAGCTGGCGCTGCTGGTCAACCGCTTCCGCTGGGAAGACCGCGAGGCGGCAGAGCGGGAGGGGCGGCCCTATGAACGGGTGCGCACGCTGCTGGTGATCGGCGACGTGCAGCGCGTCATTTCGCAGGGCCTCAGCCGCGGCGATGCCGATACCGTGCTGTCGGTGCTGTCGCTGGAGTGGCAGCCCGGCGCCGACGGCACCGGCCGGCTGGTGCTGGTGCTGGCCGGCGACGGCGCCATCGCGGCCGAGGTCGAATGCCTCGACCTGACGCTGCGCGATGTGACGCGGCCCTATATCGCCCCGTCCCGCAAGGCCCCCGGCCACCCGGACTAGACATCTCTTGAGGCCAGCCCCCCGCCCCTGTAAGCGGAGGGACGACAGCCGCAGGAGTGCCCGATGCCCCAGTTCCTGACCACCGCCGATGCCGGGTTCGAAACCGCCTTCGCCGCGCTATTGGGCCTCAAGCGCGAGGATGCGCCCGATGTGGACGCCGCGGTGGCGGGCATCATCGCCGACGTGCGCGCCCGCGGCGACGCAGCCGTCATCGAGCTGACCTCGCGGTTCGACCGGCTGGACCTGACCCCCGCCACCCTCGCCTTCACGGCAGCGGAGATCGAGGCGGAATGCGCCAAGGTCTCCCCCGAGGACCGCGCCGCGCTGGAACTGGCGGCGGAGCGCATCCGCGCCTACCACGCCCGCCAGATGCCCGAGGATGCCAGCTGGCAGGACGAGCACGGCGCCACCCTCGGCTGGCGCTGGACGCCCGTTTCGGCGGCGGGGCTCTATGTCCCCGGCGGGCTCGCCTCCTACCCCTCCTCGGTGCTGATGAACGCCGTTCCGGCCCGCGTCGCCGGGGTGGAGCGGCTGGTGATCTGCTGCCCCACCCCCGGCGGCGTGGTCAACCCGCTGGTGCTGCTGGCCGCCCGCATCGCCGGGGTCGACACCGTCTACCGCATCGGCGGCGCGCAGGCGATTGCGGCGCTGGCCTATGGCACCGAAACCATCGCCCCGGTCGACAAGATCACCGGCCCCGGCAATGCCTATGTCGCCGCCGCCAAGCGCCGGGTCTTTGGCCGCGTCGGCATCGACATGATCGCCGGCCCGTCGGAAATTCTGGTGATCGCCGATGCGGACAACGATCCCGACTGGATCGCGCTCGACCTTCTCAGCCAGGCCGAGCATGACGAAAGCGCCCAGTCGATCCTGATCACCCCCGATGCCGCCTTCGGCCGCGCCGTCGCCGCCGCCGTCTCCAGCCGCCTTGAAACGCTGGAACGCCGGGCGATTGCCGGGGCCAGCTGGCTCAACAACGGCGCCATCATCATCGCCCAGGACCTCGAGGAAGCCGCCCAGCTTTCCAACCGCATCGCCCCCGAACATCTGGAGCTGTGCGTGGCCGATCCCGATGCCCTCGCCACCCGCATCACCCATGCCGGCGCCATCTTCCTCGGCGGCTGGACGCCCGAGGCGATCGGTGATTACATGGGCGGGCCGAACCATGTGCTGCCCACCGCACGCTCGGCGCGGTTCTCCAGCGGGTTGTCGGTCATGGATTTCGTCAAGCGCACCACCCTTGCGAAAATGACCCCCGGCGCGCTGGCCGCAATCGGTCCCGCCGCCGAACGCCTCGCCATATCCGAAAGCCTGCAGGCGCATGGGCTGTCGGTCCGCGCAAGGCTGGACCGGCTCAACCGGGGAGAGCCGTGATGACCCGCATCTGCCGCATCGAGATCGACGATTCCGGCCTGCCCGCCCCCACGCCCGAGATCGAGCAGGAACGCCGCGTGGCGATCTTCGATCTGCTGGAAGACAACAGCTTCATCCTGCCCGGCCGCGGCGGCGCCCCTGCCCCCGAAGGCCCGTTCGTGCTGGCCCTTGCCATGCGCGAAGGCCGGCTGGTGTTCGACACCACCTCCGAAGCCGGAGAGAAGGCCGCGGAATTCCACCTGTCGATGGGTCCGTTCCGGCAGGCGGTGAAGGATTACTTCCAGATCTGCGCCAGCTATTTCGAGGCGGTGAAGCGCCTGCCCCCCAGCCAGATCGAGGCGATCGACATGGCCCGCCGCGGCATCCACAACGAGGGCGCGCGGATCTTGCAAGAGCGGCTGGAGGGCAAGGCGGAACTCGACATCGACACCGCCCGGCGCCTGTTCACCCTGATCTGCGTCCTCAATAGCGGGAGCTGATTTGGCCAAACCGCTGCCCACCTCTGTGCTGTTCTGCTGCGACCATAATGCGGTCCGCTCGCCGATGGCCGAGGGGCTGATGAAAAAGCTGTTCGGCGACAAGGTCTATGTGCAGTCGGTCGGGGTCAAAAGCGATCTGGAGGTGGATGGCTTCGCCGTCGCCGTCTGCGCCGAGATCGGGGTAGAGCTTGAACGCCACCGCGTGCGCAGCTTCGACCAAATGCAGGACTGGGGCGATGACCTGTCGGGCTTCGATCTGGTGGTGGCGCTGTCGCCTGCCAGCCAGCGCCGGGCGCTGGACCTGACCCGCTTCTTCCACCTCGATGTCGAATACTGGCCGATCCTCGACCCGACCGGCCTCGCCGAGGGGCGCGAGGGCAAGCTGGCCACCTATCGCCAGACCCGCGACCAGATCCGCGACCGCATTCTGGGCCGCTTCGGCCCTGCCGCCGACCAGCCCCCGATGGACCAGCCAGACAAGGAGACAGGAACATGACCGTTGATGCAGGCGCCGTGATCGCCGCCTATTACCGTGCCTTCAATGCCGGCGACGCGGGCGGGATGCTGGCGCTGCTGGCCGATGACGTGGAACACCATGTCAACGAAGGCGGCATCCGCCGCGGCAAGGAGCTGTTCGCCGAGTTCTGCGGGCATATGGGCGTCAGCTACCGCGAAACGCTGACCGACATCGTGATCTTCGCAAGTGAGGACGGCACCCGCGCCGCCGCCGAATTCACGGTGAACGGCGAGTATCTGCAGACCGATCCGGGCCTGCCCGAAGCCAAGGGCCAACGCTACATCCTGCCCGCCGGCACGTTCTTCGCACTGCGCGATGGCCTCATCACCCGCGTGACCACCTATTATAACCTGTCGGATTGGGTGAAGCAGGTCTCGGCGGGATGAGCGGCGATGTGCAGATCCGGGTGCTGACCGGCGCGGCGCTCGATGCCGCGCTCGATGATGTCGCCGGGCTGCGCATGGCGGTGTTCCGCGACTGGCCCTATCTCTACGAGGGCACGCTGGAATATGAACGGCGCTACCTGCAGAACTACCAGACCTCGGCGAATTCCGTGCTGGTCGGCGCCTTCGATGGCGAGGCGCTGATCGGCGCCGCCACCGGCGCCCCGATGGAGGATCACGCCGGCGAGTTCTCCGACGCCTTCTCGGGCACCGGCCTCGCGCTGGCGGACATCTTCTATTGCGCGGAATCGGTGCTGCTGCCGGCCTGGCGCGGCCGCGGCATCGGCCATGCCTTCTTCGATGCGCGCGAGGCCCATGCCCGCGCCCTCGGCCGCGCCAGATCCGCCTTCTGCTCGGTGATCCGCCCCGAGGATCATCCGGCCCGCCCCGCAGATTACCGCACCCTCGACAGCTTCTGGCGCGGCCGCGGCTATGTCCCGCTGCCCGGCGCCGTCGCGCAGTTCAGCTGGACCGATGTCGGCGACAGCCATGACAGCCGCAAGCCGCTGCAATTCTGGATCCGCGACCTCTGACCCCCCTGCCCCTCCGACCTGCCGCCTCGCAAAGGACACCTCCATGAAGATCGCCGCCGCCGCCTACCCGCTGGACTGGTTCGATGACTGGCAGGGCTATGAGGACAAGCTGACAGCCTGGGTGGCCGAAGCCGCGGGCCAGGGTGCCGACCTTCTGGTCTTCCCCGAATACGGCGCGATGGAACTGGCCAGCCTTGGCGGGGCCGAGGTCGCGGCGGATCTGGAGGCCGCAATCCGCATGGTCGCCCAGCACGGGCCCGCGGCCGACGCGCTGCATGACCGGCTGGCGCGTATGTATGACATACATATACTTTCTGCATCGAAACCATATTACCCGGATGCCGCCGCGCGCCCCGTCAACCGCGCCAGCCTGTTCGGCCCGCAGGGGCTGATCGGCCATCAGGACAAGGTGATGATGACAAGGTTCGAACGCGAGGATTGGGACGTGGTGGCGGGCAGCAGCCTGACGGTTTTT
>Ga0351884_1178_pt1 | contig 15037 bp, 10 predicted proteins | sample BONcelFGM3001F15_FD_206773 | JGI IMG/M metagenome (GOLD analysis project Ga0351884, IMG submission 206773) | Enriched cells from coal bed in the Powder River Basin, Montana, United States - BONCAT cells FGM rep3 HSBNCT.FGM.300.1.F15 ...
TAATCATAGGCGATTGATCCTGTACAGATAATTGATGACATGCTTTCTCCTTAGATACCTTCCACAGCCATGGGCAATTTTTCGTTGAAGGGAGGATTGATAATACCCTTCTCGGTGATGATCCCGGTCAATAAATGATTTGGGGTAACATCAAATGCGGGATTCCGTGCACTTGCCCCTTCAGGTGTAACTTTATGTCCTTGGAATTGGATATCAAGTACCTCATTCTGGTCCCGCTCTTCGATCGGGATGCTATTACCATCAGCCAATGATAGATCAATGGTTGAGGTGGGCACAACACAATAAACAGGAACCTGATTGGCATTTGCAGCCAACGCAAGCATGTAGGAACCTATCTTGTTTGCCACATCCCCATTTCGCGCGACGCGGTCTCCACCGAAAAATACCTTGTTTGCTTCTCCCTTTTGTAGAAAATATCCTGCTGCGTTATCGCTGATAATGTCGTAAGGGATCTTGTATTGTGAAAGCTCCCAGGCAGTCAACCGCGCACCCTGCAGGCGGGGTCGTGTTTCATCGACAAGCACATGGATCTTCTTTCCTTGTTCATGCGCCATGCGGATTGCGCCCAGGGCAGTACCCCAGTCTACGGCTGCCAATGCCCCGGTATTGCAGTGATGGATGATCGTGTCGCCATCATCGATGACAGAAGCGCCAAAAGCTGACATCCTCTTATTGATGGCAATATCCTCTTCAGCCATACGGGCAGCTTCGTCCAATAATGCTGACTTTAAATCTTCAGTGGTTATGAACTCTTTTTCAGAAATCGACATCATTCGCTTGAGAGCCCATGGGAGGTTCACTGCTGTTGGGCGGGAGACGTTGAGGAGAATTGACGCAGAAATCAATTCCTTTCGCAGAGCTTCGATTGAAGTAGATTTGGAGCGGATTGCAGCTAAGGCTATCCCATATGCTGCAGTAATACCAATTGCCGGCGCGCCGCGAACTGTCATGTTGCGGATAGCTTCGGCAGTTTCCTGGAAAGTACTGAGATGGACGTATGTCAATCGAGAGGGAAGGTCCCTCTGGTCAATCAATTTCAGCCGCTGGGCGGCGGAATCCCATTCAATAGTGCGCATTGGTTTTTCGCCAAAAAAAACGCGCCCGGTATTGAGCGCCTTTGAACTTGACTTGTTCAGTTTAACACGGGAAATGCGGTTTGTCAAAGAGTTGACACTTTGAAAAAGCCATAATATAAACCAAATATGAAAAATACAAAACTAAAAGTACTGCTTGGCTGTTTCTTCCTAATTTCTGCCTGCAGTTTTCCTTTCAAACTTGCTCCAGAATCTGAGAAGACGCCGCAGAATGATGAAAAATCTTTTGATATCGGCGAGATCCTCCACATCAAGTCCACGGAGACACCCACACCCACCCCTATGCCCGCTTCCAGATTGAAAGAAGCCGACGATGCGTTCTTCGCGGGTGACTTGGACACAGCCCAGCAGCTTTTCCAGCAGGCTTACGACCAGACAGCTGAAATTGACATTAAATCAAATGCGATGTTAGGCCTTGGTAAAACCTTTTACTCACGCCGGGATTATATTACGGCGATCGATATCTATAACCGTCTTTTAGGTAAATATCCTGATACAGATGCAGCGGCTAATGCATATTTTTTGATCGGTGAAAGTTATTTTGATATTGAGGAATATTTGCAGGCAGCAAATGCCTATGCAAAATACGCAGAACTCAAACCTGGTGTGATCGACAACCTCGTCCGTACTTATCAAGGGAATGCTGCCATGGCAGGTGGCGATTACCAGCAGGCAATTATCGCTTACCAGGCGGCTTTGCAGAGCAATCCCCCAGGTATTGCAAGTTTTTTAAATATCCAGATAGGCAAAGCATACAATAATCTTGGAGACTACACTGCCGCCATCCAGTACTATATGACCGTTTACGATACTGCCCAGGAAAACTCATCTAAAGCAACAGCCAACCTCCTGGCAGGACAAGCCTACCAAAAATTAAACCTCTCTGATGAAGCAAATACCCGTTTTATGGATTCTGTCATCCAGTTCCCTAAAGAGTTTGATTCTTTCACTGCTTTATCAACTTTGGTTAACAACGGTATCCCGGTTAATGATTTTTATCGCGGTCTGGTGGATTATTATGCCGGTTCTTATGGTTTTGCCATTCAGGCATTTCAACGTTATATCGATTCTAATCCGGTTGATAATGACGGCAGCGTTTATTATTTCAAAGGGTTAAGTCACTATTTCAACGACCAACCTCGCAATGCTGTTGCGGAATATGATGCACTGATCGCAAATTATCCAGCCAATCCTTACTGGCCTGCCGCCTGGGATGAAAAAGCTTACGTCCAGGCTAACAACCTCAATGAATATACAAATGCTGCCGAAACTTATAAAGGATTTGTAGCCTCCGCGCCAGTTTCCCCGGATGCGCCAACTTTTCTTTTTGAAGCCGGGCGTATTTATGAACGCGCTGGCGATCTTGAGAATGCCGCTGCCACCTGGCAGCGTATGATGGATGAATACCCTTCAGCGGAATTGAGCTACAGAGGATTGTTCCTGGCAGGTATTACATATTATCGGCTGGGTAAGTTTGAAGAGGCACACACAATTTTTCAACGAATCCTGGTTCTGGGCACCTCCCCATCCGAAAAGGCAAAGGCATACCTATGGCTGGGTAAGACCTTCACCGCACTTGGAAAACCGGAGGATGCAAAAAACACATGGCAGCTTGCTGAAACAACAGATCCAACTGATTATTACAGCATCCGCGCGGGGGAGCTTCTGAGAGGTATAGAACCTTTTATCATTGAAGAGGGCATCGACCTAGGGTATGATCTTGGGCTTGAAAAACCCGAAGCAGATGCCTGGTTGAAAACTACTTTTAATTTGCCTGATGAGATTGATTTGAATGGTCTTGCTGATTTGGCAAATAACCAGCGAATAATCAGGATCTCCGCCTTTTATGATTTAGGCTTATTTAAGGAAGCAATCAATGAAGCAGAATTGCTGCGATTAGACTTTCAATCTGATGTTGTAAATTCTTACCGGTTAATGAATTTTCTGGTTGAAAAAAACCTGTATCAACCCGCCATTTATGCAAGCAAAAATATTTTGACCCTGGCAGGAATGGATGAACTCTCATCTTTGACCGCTCCGATCTACTTCACGCATATCCGGTTCGGCGCTTATTTCAGAGAAATGCTGGTATCAATCGCGAATGATTATGAAATTCCTCCCCTCCTTCTTTATGCTTTGATCCGCCAGGAGAGCATGTTTAATCCATTTATCTCCTCCTCAGCGGGTGCGAGGGGATTAAGTCAAATTATTCCTTCAACTGCAACCGAAAATGTAAATTTATTAAAATGGCCAGATAATTATGACGCACGTGACTTACTCCTTGGAAAAGTGAACTTGACTATCGGTGCATTCTATCTTTACCGACTTAATATAATTTTTCCTGGAAACACACAAGCAATTTTATCAGCGTATAATGGTGGACTTGTAAAGTCTTGGCTTGATGCGTCAGGTAATGATCCTGATTTGTTTCTTGAAGTAATTCCACCAAATTATGATGAAACACGAGATTATCTGATGCAGATCACGGAATTCCTTAATATTTACAAACTGATATATTCCCGACCTCAATAAAATACCCGCGGCTGATGCCGCGGGTATTCCTTTTATCGATTTCACATGCTCTTGTATATTATTTCTTAGGTGCGTACTTTAAGGCTGCCTGGGCAGCCGCAAGACGCGCAACTGGAACACGGAAGGGTGAGCAGCTTACATAGTTCTGGCCGATAGTATGGCAGAATTCGATGGAAGCCGGGTCACCGCCATGCTCGCCGCAGATACCAACTTCAAGGTTCGGTCGTCTCTCTCGTCCCTCAGTAACAGACATTTTCATCAACCGACCAACACCATCAGTATCAATGGTCTGGAAGGGATTCTTGGGTAGAATACCCGCTTCAACATAAGTCACAAGGAAGTTTCGTTCCGCATCATCACGGCTGTAACCATAAGTCATCTGGGTCAAGTCATTGGTACCGAATGAGAAGAACTCGGCAACCCCAGCGATTTCACCAGCGGTTAAAGCAGCGCGCGGGATTTCGATCATGGTGCCAAACTTATAGTGGAAGTTCACCTTCTTCTCTGCCATTACCTGCTTGGCTATTTCAATCAGGCGCGGCTGAATGTGATTCAATTCATTAACATGACCTGTCAGGGGAATCATGACCTCAGGTTTTGCATCTATTCCTTTCAAAGTCATGTCTGCAGCGGCTTCGAAAATGGCGCGTACCTGCATTTCCACAATCTCTGGCATGACGATGCTCAAGCGAACGCCGCGTAAACCCATCATTGGGTTGGATTCATGCATCGTGCGAACACTGGCCAACAATTTTTCTTTTTCTGCGAGGTCTTTGGTTTCACCTTTTACGCGCATTGTAATAACTTCCTCCAGTAAAGTTTCTTCGGAGGGCAGGAACTCGTGTAGTGGCGGATCGATGAGGCGGATAATCACCGGGTAACCATTCATCGCTTCAAAAAGGCCAGCAAAATCGGAGCGCTGGTAAGGCAGTAGTTCATCAAGCGCTTTCACACGTTCTTCTGAGGATTCAGCCAAGATCATGCGCTGAACAATGGGTAACCTGGTTTGTTCAAAGAACATGTGCTCGGTTCGGCAAAGGCCAATGCCTTTAGCGCCATATGAGCGGGCACGCTGAGCATCTTTGGGATAATCCGCGTTTGCCCAGACTTGCAACCCGGTTGTAGGCCAACCAGCAGGACCCTGTCGGGTGCCGGGACGTGCGCATATTTCATCTGCCCAATCAAGCAGAGTAAGCAAGTCAGTCTGTTCTTCAAGAGAGGCAGCGGACAACTTCAATTCACCTAAGTAAGCTTCTCCAGATGCACCATCAATTGAGATCCAATCACCTTCTTTGACTTTCACGCCATTCGAATCCAACTCCCGCTTTTCCAGGTCGATATGGATCATTGAAGCACCGACGATACAGGGAACGCCAAATTGCCGTGCTACCACAGCTGCGTGAGAAGTCGCGCCGCCTTCGCTGGTAAGAATACCCCTGGCAGCCAGCATACCGTGCACATCATCCGGTTTGGTGAAGGGGCGCACCATAATTACCTGCTGCTTCTCTTCCTTGGCCATTTTTTCAGCTTTGTCAGCGTCAAAATAAACTTGTCCAACGGCAGCGCCTGGTGAAGCGTTCACGCCGGTGGCAAATAACTTGCCTTCTTTTTTGGCAACTGACTTGGTATCACCAAGGAATTGGGGGTGCAGAAGCGTGTCAATATGAGCAGGGGTAACGCGAGAAAGTGCTTCCTCTTTGGTGATCAATCCTTCATTCATCATATCTACAGCAATTTTTACTGCGGCGCTAGCCGTTCGTTTGCCGTTGCGGGTTTGGAGCATCCACAGTTTGCGATTTTCAACTGTGAATTCCATATCCTGCATATCGTGGTAATGTTTTTCAAGTTTGTGGGTAATCTCAACAAACTGGTGGTACGCTTCTGAAAGCGTATCAGACATTTTCTCAATTTTTTCGGCATTGCGGATACCGGCCACAACATCTTCGCCCTGGGCATTTAGCAGATATTCACCAAAGAGCTTGTTTTCTCCGGTCGATGGGTCGCGGGTGAAAGCCACACCTGTGCCAGATTCCCAACCGGTATTTCCGAAAACCATCGTAACAATATTTACCGCGGTTCCCAGATCATCGGGGATACCTTCAGCTCTGCGGTAATCAACAGCACGTTTGCCAAACCAGGATTTGAAAACTGCTTCAGTCGCAAGACGCATCTGATCCAGAGGATCCTGAGGAAAATCAAATCCTTTTTCACGTTTGATCACTGCTTTTAATTTTTCGACCATTTCCTTGAGATCTTCTGCTTTCAAATCAGTATCAGCGCTAACGCCCTTGGCTTTCTTGACTGCATCAAGTACTTCTTCAAAAGCTTCATCATCGATCTCAAGCACAACAGAACCGAACATACCAATTAATCGGCGGTAAGCATCATAGACAAATCGGTCATTCTTGGTCAATTCAACCATACCGCGAGCGGTTTCATCATTCAAGCCGATATTAAGTACAGTATCCATCATGCCTGGCATGGACATTTTCGCGCCAGAACGGCAGGAAACCAGCAGTGGGTTTTTGGGGTCGCCAAATTTCTTACCGGAGGCTTTTTCTACCTCTTTAAGACCGTCCATCATTTGGTCCCACATGCCGTCAGGGAATTTATTGCCTGCATCCAAAAAAGCATTACAAGCTTCGGTAGTTACTGTAAAGAATGGCGGTACAGGCACGCCAATCCGGGTCATATCAGCAAGGTTAGCGCCCTTGCCACCCAATAATCCGCGTACGCCATCCCATGAGCCAGCATATTTTTCTGCAGCCTGGACTTCATTGAAAAGATAAACAAATTTTTTAGCAGTCATTCAAATCCTCCGGAAATAAATATTAGGGAAATAATACAAGTTTTCGCCAAGATACGATTTTACCATAAGGAAGCAAATGCTGACCTTTTTAGGGACCTGATCAATCGGTTTTTTGCATTTATTTTTTGATAATGTATAATCCCTGCTCATTATGGAAATTTCATTAATCAACTGGCTGCTCTCTGCAGCTCCTATAATTCTTTTTCTGATTGTTATGCTTGGGCTTAATTGGGGCGGCAGCAAGGCAGGCGCTTTAAGCTGGCTCTTTACGGTTCTAATTGCGGTCGCTTTTTTTGGCGCTGGATTTGAGCTGATCGGCTATACCTATATCAAAGCGTTTTTGCTTTCAATTGATGTCCTTCTGATCATCTGGACGGCCTTATTTTTGTATAATTTGACTGAACAGGCCGGCACAATTAAAAGAATTGGGGAATGGCTTTCAAAATTAACCCAAAACCGGGCATTGCAGGGAATTTTCTTGGGATGGCTGTTCCCTTCCTTCCTTCAAGGCATGGGCGGATTTGGTGTGCCAGTTGCGGTTGCAGCACCACTGCTAGTCAGCACCGGTTTTAATCCTATTCAGGCATTAGTAATGGCAAGCATTGGGCATGCATGGGGCGTCTCGTTTGGATCGATGGCAAGTTCATTTCAAACCATGATGGCAATTACCAACTTGCCAGACGATGTCCTAGCGCCGGCTGTTGCTGTACTTCTCGGTATTGCGGCTATTGTAAGCGGCATTTTAGTAACCTACATCGCGGATGGTGTCAGGGGAATAAAAAGCACATTTTTTTTAACGCTCCTTCTTGGATTGATCTTAGGAAGTGGACAGTATCTGCTATCTACTAACGGACTTTATATTCTGGCTGTAACCATCCCTGCTTTGGTAGCTCTGGTCATAAGCTATTTATTGATCTCGGGCCGGAAGAAAAATAATTCATCCGATACCTCGTCAAATAAAAAATTGTTAATTTCAATGCTTCCCTATGTGATCCTAGTAGTTATGACGTTAGCCTTTAATTTAATTACTCCAATTAATAATATTTTGGATAAGTTATTTTTAACGCTAAAATTTCCTGAAATATCGACCTCTCTTGGAGATCTAACCGCCGCAGGTCCCGGCAGAAATATCAAACTTCTGAATCACCCTGGAATGATCATTTTCTTAAGCGGTTTAATTTCCTTCTTTGTTTTTACTAAAGCAGGTTTTCTACAAAAAAAGGATTTTAAGGTCATTCTTAAAAAAACTGCCAAAAAATCAACTGATACAACTATTGCTATCTTCACCATGGTTGGAATTGCAGTGATCATGTCCCATACACAAATGACTGGCATTTTAGCCGAAGGCATCAGCAGAGCGTTTAACCAGAACCTCTTCCCGTTTGTATCACCTTTCATTGGGGCCGTTGGAGCCTTCATAACCGGCAGCAACAATAATTCCAATGTACTTTTTGCAGCACTTCAAATGCGGACTGCTGAGCTTTTGGGATTAAGCGTCCCGCTAATATTGGCTGCCCAGTCTGCCGGCGGCGCGCTGGGAAGCATGATGGCACCTGCCAAGGTAATCCTTGGTTGCGCTACAGTCGGGTTGGAAGGCAAGGAAGGGGAAGTAATTGGAAAAATTCTGATTTATGGGATGGGACTGGTTGCCTTAATCGGATTATTAACATTAATTTTCTCGAACTTAGGGACTTTCAATGCAAGTTAAATTTCTCAATTCAATTTTCGTTAAAAGAATTTCAGTGATTTTGGATATCCTGATTCCTTTCCTGCTTTATATTTCATTGAATAACCACATCCTTCTTTTATCCTGGCTTTTATTGGGTATTTTGGTATTCGTGAGAGTATTGCTAGTAATTATAAGTAAGTAATTTTTTTATCCGGATATCCTTCCAAAAAGATCACTTCCTTGTACTGGAGCAGACAATCCAATAATTTTTCGTGCTTCATCAAGCTTTTCCCAGACATTCCAGAGAATAACACCACTAACGCGGCTTTCATTCAGATAATATAAAACTCCTTTTTTGTATTTTTCTTCCCAATCCTCGATAATTTCAAAGCGCGAATCCATCAAGCCAACCGCCTCATATCCAAGGTCAAACAAGTCTGAGTAGAAAAAAGGTAAATAATCATATCGCTCGCCCGCTCCTGCCATATTCCTTCCCGCTTGTTTACCCATGGCTTTAGCATTGTCTGAATGTTCCACCCTGATGCGTTTGCCCAACAGCGGATTATAAAAATTTGCCACATCTCCGGCTGAGTAGATATCTGATTCAGTAGTTTGTAAATATTCATTGACAGTTATGCCGTTTTCAACTTTCAGGTTTATATCTTCAGCCAATTTAACTTCTGGCACGATCCCGATTCCGGCAACAATTGCTTCAAACTCTTCTTCAATCCCAGAATCAGTTGTAATACGGAAAAAATCGCCTTTCTTTTCAATTTCCCTTACTTTCACATTCGGGATAACTTTAACATTTTTTTTCTTGAAATAGTCGTTCAGGTTGTCTGTTAATCCTGAAGGAAAAATATTCCACCCAATACCCGCCCCTATATCAAAAACGGTAACCTCTTTACCGTTCATTGCCAAAGCAGCGGAGATTTCCGATCCAATAAAGCCCATACCGATGACCCCAAATTTTCGTTTACTTTCAGATAACTTTTTTAACTTCTTAAAGTCATCTATAGTTCGGTAATAAATAATCTCTTTTTCACTAACGGGCAGACGCCTGTTAACTCCACCTGTTGCAAGCAGTAATTTTTCAAAGCCATATTGAACGCCTTTATTATCTGAGATAGATTTTTGTTTGGGATCAATGGATTCTACTTTTCGGTTAAGTAGAACTTCGGCATTTTCTATTTCTGAATTCCGCCAGATGGTATCAAATGATTTGCCTTTCCATAAACCTTTCGACAAGGGCGGCCTATTATAAGGTGGGTTTGGTTCTGCGGAGATTAACAAGATTGAACCATTTTTATCCAACTCACGGATCCCGGCAATAGCCGAATCGCCTGTCATCCCACCGCCAACGATAATATATTTATAATTTTTCATGATTTTTTCCTTCATTTTTATTTTATACACAATAAAAGAGTATTGAGATAAAGAATTTATTAAAAATAAAGCAAAAAGATTGAAATAATTTGCCTGGGTCGTAGCCAGGATATTGTATTATCATATTCAATGATATTTACTTTTGGTAAATAACACTATGGCATTTATTCATCTGGAGTATCTTAATAAAGTCAGTGCTGGAAGGAATTTGAATGCCTCTTGAAGAAGAAAATCGTTATTTTGACACGCGTTCAATTTTGCTTTTTATAATACTGCCCCTTCTGGTCGGAATTGTCTTATCAACATTTATTTACCATCCGGTCATCGGCATAATTGAAATCAAAGATCCCATCGACAGTGTTATGGGCAAGGCAGTTGTCGAACAAATTCGGTATGCAAGCAATCACCCGGAATACAAAGCACTGGTTTTGCTTATTGACTCTCCCGGGGGTACTGTTAATGATAGTGAACTAATTTATCTTGAACTTAATCATTTACGAAAAAAAATCCCGATCGTTTCAATGGTTGAAGGTGTATCCGCAAGCGGTGCATATTACATATCCATGGCAACCGATTATATCTTTTCCAATCCTTCAGCAATGGTTGGAAATGTTGGGGTAATCGGGCAGCTTCCGCCGATCCCTATTATCTTGGAAGAGACTTATTCAACCGGTCCGTACAAATTCTGGGGCTCCTCCCGTGATACATACATGCGCCAGATTGACATGATGAAGCGGGGCTTTCTCCAAGCTGTTGAATTAGGCCGCGGAGAAAGGTTGTTAATTCCTATTGATCAGGTCTCAAAAGGTGAAATTTATCCGGCAAATGTTGCACTCCAATTAGGATTGATCGATCGACTTGGATCTCAATCGGAAGCAATTGAAAAGGCCGCATCTCTTGCTTATATTTCAAACTATAAAGTTACCTCTCTTAATGAGGTTGTAGGTAATGACGAAGACGGATCTAAGAGTTTTTATGCTCTAGATAAAAATGGAGAATCCACTGGCTACCCTAAAGAACAGGGATTTTATTTTCTATATATTCCAGATTTTAAAGGGGACATGCAATGAGAAGTAAAAGGTTCATATTGGCAGCCCTCTGCTTGTTCCTTCCGATTGCCTTAAGGGGGCTATGGTTCTATCATGGAATATATTTTGGGAATCAGCAGGCTTTCTCACCTGCGTATTCTGATCTGCTTGTTGAGCAGCCATTGTTATCGACTCCAAAAGTGGATACTATATCAACTGTTGATTCGAAATCAATAATTCTATTTGACCAGGCGCATAATAATAAATATACCTTTGGCGAACTCGAATTGCTCAGGAAGGATTTAATCTGGCAAGGAGCAGAAATTCTGGCTTTGGAAACAAAAAACAGCCTTGGTGATATGTTAACCAAAGCAGATACGTTCGTTATCATTGCCCCAACGGATCCTTTTTCGACTGATGATATTGAGAAGGTCAAATCTTTCGTCGAAAGGGGTGGCCGGCTTTTGGTGATTGCTGATCCAACCCGCTCTTATTCCGAATATGATACTGAACGTGAGAAAAGTGTCCTTCTCACAAATAAAATCCTCGAACCTTTCGGGCTTTCCTTCCGAAATGATTATGTTTATAATTTGGTGAAGTATGAAGGGAACTATCGTAATGTTTTTGCGGTACCAAAATCCAGTAATCTACTCACAAAAAACATCTCTAGCCTGGTTTTTTATGCTTCCCACTCCATCATCTCTAAAGCGGATATTCTAATAACCGGTATTGATAATACAGTTTCATCTTTGGACGACCAAGGCACTGATATCCCTCTAGCCAGCCTTGATGAAAGCGGGAATGTACTGATAATTGGAGACGTGACCTTTATGACCGTTCCATTTAATCAGGTTGCGGATAATAATCAATTGGTAAATAATATATCTAATTTCTTAATATCGGGCTCCAGGCAAATAACCCTTGCAGATTTTCCCAATTTGTTTAATCAACCCGTCAGTATAAGGTTTACATCCGGTATTTCATTAGATAAGGATTTATTAAAAACAATTTCAGATCTGAAAAATGAATTGGAAAAAAATGACTTATCTCTCGCGATTTTGGATTCAGAAGAAACCGGTTTTGACCAGATTTTTCTTGGTATTTATCCCCCAAACAACACACTTAAAGGAATCACAGATAAATTCGGTATTAGATTTAACACGAGTGAAATTACCCCTACTGCTACCCCTTCCATCTCCACAACACCACAACCCCAAATAATTGATGGGAACTTAGAACTTCAAGAAAATGCTTTTTATATTCCGAATTTTGGTCAGATTCCATCCGAGGGTTTTGGTTTTATTCTGCTTGAAAGGGTAAATGACCATATGAATCTCTACATATTGTCGGATAGCCAAGAAAATGCTACAAAATTGTTGAGTCGAATAACTACTGGTTCCTTGGAAGGATGCCTATATCTATCAGATATCGCTGTCTGTGAGCAAGACTCGATCACAACTCCTACTGTCACACCAACAGAAATTTCCGTAAAAAAAGGGACCGAATTGCCTTCATCTGAGACACCCTCTCCTTCACCGGCACAAACACAAACCGCTACGCCCACTCCAATAGGGACGCCATAATATAAGAGAACTGGATTATAAACCAGCCCTCTTTTTTCATTTCACTTCGATCAATTGATAGTCCGTAGTACCTAATTTAATCTCTTCAGCATGTTTCAGGCAATCCTTCCAGTGGACATCCGGATGGACGTGGACAAATTTGTCATTTCCTTGTTTAAACAATGCTTTATCAAACATTCTGCTGTCTTGAATTGCCGGCGCTTGATTCACCAGGTCAACACAAGCCTTATCTAATGCAACTGGGTCAAATGAAGCAGCAATTCCAATATCTGGGACTAACGCCTGGTCATTGCAATTGAAGCAATCACAATCAGGAGATACGTTCATGATAAAGCTGATGTGGAAATGTTGCTTGTCTGTGAGAACTGCGAAGGCATATTCAGCGATCATCTCTCCCAAAATCTCTGCGGATTGGTCATACTTGGCTCGCGCCGAACCATAGTGGCAGCTCGCAACGCACTGCCCGCAGCCAATGCATTTTTCATAATCAATCTGGGCTTTCTTCCTTGAATTGTACGCAATGGCTTTCTCAGGGCAATTCTTAATGCACATTCCACATGCAACACAATTTTCTTCGATCATTTCAGGTTTTGAGGCGGAGTGCATTTCCATCTTCCCTTTTCGCGAACCGCTGCCCATCCCGACGTTTTTCAATGCGCCGCCAAATCCGGTCTGTTCATGCCCTTTAAAATGGTTAATGCTGATGATGATATTTGAGTCCGCAATAATTGTTCCAATCTTGGCTTTTTTGATATGTTTCAAATTCACTGGGATTTCTGCGGCGTCAGCACCTGTCAATCCATCAGCAATTATCACATCACAGCCAACCGCAATTCTATTAAAACCATTCTCCATCGCTGCTTCCAAATGATCAACCGCATTTGACCTTCGATCATAATATAGAGTATTGCAATCGGTAAGAAATGGCTTTCCGCCCATCTCTTTAATTTTCTTCACGATTCGGGCAGCGTAATTTGGTCTAATGTAAGCCAAATTACCAGGTTCACCAAAATGGATTTTGAGCGCTACTAATTTATCTTTAACATCCAATGAGTCAATCCCAGCTCTATTAATCAGCCTGTCCAGTTTGTCATACATATTATTCCCGGGCCGTGTTCTGACACTTGTGAAATACACTTTTGATTTCATTAAACAATTTCCTTGCTTGATTTAATTAGGCCTAATACTGCAGATCCGGTCTCGAATGGTTTTTCCATCATAGGCATATGGCCTGCACCTTTGATTTCAACCAACATCAACTCTTCAATCATTCTTGCCATATCTTTGCTTGTTTTTAACGGGATAAGTTGGTCGTCAATTCCCGCAATTAACACTTTTGGTTTCTTAAATGCCTTTAATATATCAGTCCTGTCTGGCCTTTCAGCCATACCTTCTAAGACACCCATCACTCCATTTTTACTAGTCTGAGAAATCAACTGTTTACAATATCCAGCGATTTCAGGATCTCTTGTCAACCTGTCCGGCATCTCTGCAAGCACTTCTTTCACAGAAGATCGCCTGATTCTTTCGATATCTTCAATTCTGGCTTTCTTCTTTTCCGGCAGATCTTCAAAAGCGTGGGAGGCGACTAAAGCCAAACCCGAGAGCCTGTCTGGATAGTATTCCGCCAAGGCTAAAGCAATATAGCCGCCCATTGAATGGCCTGCAACGCATATGTTTTCAAGGTTTTGGTCATCCATTAAATGCAGAACATCCTCTGCCATCGTCCTCATGGAGTATTTTCCATCTGGCGAAGGAGATCTGCCATGCCCGCGCAAATCCGGAAGGATTAATTTCACACTTGTTTTAATCTCATCGGACATTTTTAACCAGATGGTATGGTCCAAAGCATATCCATGCAAACAGACGAGAGGTTTTCCCTGTCCAATTTCGATATAAAACAATTTTTCATTCATTTTTACTTCTTTTTGTTAATCATTATTTCAGCAAATTTAAAGGCTGAACTTTTCTCAAATATTGTACCGGCTGCTTGTTCTTCACGAATTTTTTCCAGTATTTCCCCTAATTCCCGGCCAGGCTGCAATCCAAATTTCTTAATCAGGTCATTTCCATTAAGAAGCCTGGTCGGTGATATCACATCTTCAAAATGGTTGAACCAGCCATCCAGAATTTTTTCAACAGATTTCATCGCGCTGTTCCAGCGATTAGAAGATAATGTCTCTTCATAAGTAGCGATTATATCCGCCAGATGGAAAAACCCGATCATTACCCCTAAATCCCCGGTCTCCAGAAAGAAACGATAAATACTTCGGTTAGGGTTTTCATCTTCGCCAATCCTCTTAAGATGCTCTGACATATGATAACGAATGATTTTTCTTACAAAATTAATATCTTCATTCGAAAACGCCAATGCTTTCATTCTTCCTTGAACAATTTCAGCGCTTTTTTCTGCGTGATTTGGATATATTATTCTTCCCCCATCCTCGACAGGTTGAATATTAAGTTTTGCGGAATCATGATAGAGCCCTGCCAGGACTAATAAGCAACATTTTGAAAAACTTAAAATTTTAAAGTTGTCAATATATTCAATTAAGGAACTTTTATATTTCCCAATTAGTGATAGAACATCTTCAAGAAATACATTCTCACTTTTCTTCGGCTCATCAAGCATACTATCCAAAAATGATCGCAATAGTTCAATAACTCTCTTGGAATGCGTGAAAGCATCATTTACATGTGGAAGTTTTGGCGGAATATCTTTAAGTTTAAGTAAATCCGGAAACACTTGAGAGAAAAGGTCAAATTCAATTAAAAGATCTAAGGTTTGATCTAATCCAGAAAGTATAAGAATATGGCAAAGTTCATCCCGAATACGTTCAGCAGAGATGCTGGATAAGTTTTTGGACGCCTCAGTAATAGCAAGTTTTAAATGCGGATCATAATTTAATGATAAG
>Ga0351884_1180_pt1 | contig 14978 bp, 13 predicted proteins | sample BONcelFGM3001F15_FD_206773 | JGI IMG/M metagenome (GOLD analysis project Ga0351884, IMG submission 206773) | Enriched cells from coal bed in the Powder River Basin, Montana, United States - BONCAT cells FGM rep3 HSBNCT.FGM.300.1.F15 ...
GACGGCCCTGAGCACTTCCAAGACAGCTCCGCGCCGGACGATCTTCTTGGGGGTCACTCCCTGGGCCTGGGCGAGCTCCGCGGCGTAGTCCAGTATGTGATCGCCGAGATGGACGAGACCGTCTTCCGCCAGGCTCGTGGACAGACCTCCCACGCTGCTCTTGATGAAGCCGATGTCCACCGCGTAGACGTAAGTAAGCGCGGCGTTGTGCTGCTTTGCCAGCGCAGCCGCTTCCAGGGCCGCTTTCTGGGAATGGGCCGATCCCGTTACTCCACAGACGATGCTTTTATATGTCATATTCGCTCCTAAGGAAGCTGTTAGCAGTTAGGTTTTAGGTGTTAGGTATTAGCGGTTAGCTTCTGAACGAAGCTGTTCAGCATCCGCTTTACCTCGTTTATCCCATTGTCAAGCTCCCGATGAATCCGTTCATCAAGATATCCGAGATCACGAGCAAGAAGAAGATGGTATTCCGCCTCGCAAGCCGATCCCGCGGCTATGCTCAGGAATCTGGCGAGCTCGCGCTGACTTTCCCTTCCACAGCCTTCCGCAATGTTTGCCGGCACAGACGCCGCGGATCGGCGAAGCTGAGCGATAAGACCAAACCGTTCCTCGGACGGAAAAGACCCAGAAATACGATAGACCTCCAGCACCCACAAATGGGCTTTCTCCCAAACTTTCAGCTCCCTAAAATCTCTCATATGTTCTTGACCAGGTACATCCATTGTGAATTGCTGATCGCTGGCGGCTAATAGCTAACGCCTAACAGCTAACAGCTACCGCTAATACGCAATAAGCAGATAAACCATGGCCATGCTGACGGTCATCATCATGGGCCACCAGCACACCTTCATGTATTCCAAGAAGGAGATCTTGTAACCCGCTTTTTCCGCCATTCCCACGGTGACCACGTTGGCGCTGGCCCCGATCATGGTGCCGTTGCCGCCCAGACATGCCCCGAGAGCCAGGGCCCACCAGAGGACGTTGTCCCGGGGCAGGCCGAAGCTCTCGCTCAGGAACAGCACGATGGGCAGCATGGTTGCGGTGAAGGGGATGTTGTCGATGAAGGCGGAGGCGATGGCCGAGACCCAGAGGATCATGATGACGGCGAGGGTCAGGTTGCCCTGGGAGGCGCTGAGCACCACGTTGGCGATCTGCTGGATCAGCCCCGTTTCTTCCGCGCCGGCGATGACCACGAACAGGCCGACGAAGAACATCAGGGAGGGCCATTCCACCTCATGCTCCAGCATCTGGACGATGTCCACCTTGGAGACGGCCAAAAGGATGAGGGAGCCGATCAGGGCCGCCACCGACACCTGCATGTGCATGAAGCCGTGCAGGGCGAAGAGCAAGATGGTGAAGCCCAGGAGAATGAGGCTCTGGACCATCAGTTTCCTGTCAGTGATCTTGTACTGCTCCCGGAGGTGGGCGATGGTCTTCTCCACGTCTTTGACCTCCGCCTTGAGATAGTCTTTCTTGTACCACCACAGGTAGTAGCAGCACGAGACGATGAGGCAGAGGAAGCAGATGAAGCTAAGGTTGGTGACAAACTGGCCGAAGGTGAGGCCCGTGTAGGAGCCGATGAGAATATTGGGCGGGTCGCCGATCAGAGTGGCCGTGCCGCCCACGTTGGATGCAAAAACCTGGGGCATCAGGAAGGTCAGGGGATGGACCTTCAGCGTGAGGGCGATCTCGATGGTCACCGGAATCACCAGGAGCATGGTGGTGACGTTGTCCAGGAAGGCCGAGATCACAGCGGTGAGGACCTGGAGAACCAAGGACAGCACAAAGACGTTGCCTTTGGCCCAGGCGTAAGACTTGTACGCCAGGAACTGGAACATGCCGGTTCGTTTCATCACCCCCACGAAGATCATCATGCCCATGAGCAGGAAGATGACGTTGAGGTCGATGGCCCCCATGGCATCCTCGAAGGAGAGAATGTAAAAGGAATGATCAAAGCTGCCCAGGGTGTAAGTGATGAACAGGATGAGGGCCGCGGCGAGCAAGGCTGCCAGGGTGCGGTGCATCCATTCGAAGCTGATGATGACATAGACCCCCAGGAGAATGAAGGTGGCGAGCCAGAAGGCCGGGGTGATCGCCCGCGCCAGGGTGAAGTTGCGGGCGGTTTCGAAAAGGCGGTTCCCTTGCTCATCCGTTCCCGCTTCCACCACCGTTACCCGGGTGGGCGCGAGAGGCTCCCAGGAAGGCTTCTGTGCCTGGACCTCCACTTTGGCGTCCGGGAGCGTCCCCAGGGGCAACTGGAACATTACAGAGAAAGCGCCCTTGCTGCCGGAGGAAATTTCCTCCTCCTTGCCCACGGGCTTCACGACCTGGCCGTTCACCAGGACTTCTATCTCCACCTCCTTCACCGGCTTCATTTGGGCGTTCAGGAAAGCCCCGGACACGGTGAGCCGGTCCGCGGGGGCCGCCAGGGCCGGGGCGGAGAGGCAGAAGACCGCGGCAAGGAAAATCGCCAGAGGGAGTAGCGAAAATCGTTTAAATAGACGCATATGACCGATCCCCTTCAATTTAGGCTGAATCTCTTCTTGGTGTCGGGGGGAGGCCGGTTGGCTCCGGTGCCTTCCCCGCCTTAACGGTGTCTGAAAACTGGCTGCAGACCGCCCCCTGGTACTTCAACGGAACTTCCCTGAAGATGTGGCTTGTGTGGGGCAGGCTTTCCAGCCTGCCATTTTGTGGAGCGGCCCGGGAAAGGCGGGCTGGAAAGCCTGCCCCACACCGGGCTCTCGCCGAAGCCTCGTTGAAGAGCCAGGGCGCCCGGCTTACTTGACCAGCACCGGCATGCCCATGAGCGGCCAGATGAAGTAGCAGCAGGCCGCCAGGAGAACCATGAGGACGACGCTGGGGATGCAGCCGTAGAGGAAGAACTCCCCGGCGGTGAACTGCTTGCTCTCGTAGGCGATGGCGTTGGGCGCGGCGCCTATGAGCAGATTGAAGGGCATGCCCGCGGCGGCCAGGGACGCGAAGAAGATGACCTGAGGCGCCACCCCCAGATAATTGGCGATGACCAGGGAGACGGGGAGCGTGATGGCGATGGCCGCTACGTTCATGATGAAGTTGGTCATGCACAGGACCAGGAACGCGATGGCGAGCACGAAGAGCAGCCAGGGGGCATGCTGGAACCAGCTCACCCAGCTCACGGCCATCCACTCGGCGGCCTTGGTGTCGTAGAGACAGTAGCCAATGGACATGGCCCCGCCGAAGAGCAGAATGATGTTCCAGGGAATGCCTTCCATTTCTTCCACCCCGAGGGTCCTGACAAGGAAGAAAGCCACGGTGGGCACCAACATAATGGCCGCACGGTCCATGTTCTTAAAGAAGGGGATGGGGGAGAAGGACTTCATCATGAAGAGCCCCAGCACCACCGCCACCATGATCAGGACGAATTTTTCCTTGGAGCTCATGGGGCCCAGATCCCTGGCCAGAGCGTTGACCCTTTCACGCAGCCCCTCGATTTGGGGCCTCTCCGGTTTGAAGACAAAGATCACAATGAGCCAGATGAAGAAAACCATGAGCAGGCCCACGGGGAGGTTATACCAGGTGAATTCGAAGAAGCCGATTTCCTGGCCCCCGGTGAACTTCTTGAACATGCCGGCGCCGGCCACGCCCCGGGCCGATCCCAGGAAAGTGATGATCGAGCCCGCGCCCGCCGTCCAGGCCATGCCAATGAACAACCCCTTTCCGAAATTGGTGGGCTGGTCCGATTCGCTGTAGAGGGAGTGAATGGCCATGAGGAGCGGGAACATGGCCGCGGCCACGGCGGTGTGGGCCATGAGAAGCGTCATGCCCGCGACGATGATGAAAGTACCCAGCAGAATGAGATTGGTATTCTCACCCACGATACCCAGCATTTTATAGGCCATGCGCTTGGTGAGGCCGGAGTGAGCGAAGGAGAGTCCCATGACGACGGAGCCGAAAATGAACCAGACGGACGGGTCGAAGAAGTCCTTCAGGGCCGCGTCAGACGGCCGGATGCCGAAAATGACCTGGAAAAGGCCGATGGCGATGGCGGTGGCACCGATGGGCATGACCTCGAAAATCCACCATACCGCCGCCATCAGAAAAAGCCCTATGGCCATTCTGCCTTGGGGCGGAAGGGGAAAGTGCTTGCCGGCGGGGTCCACCGCGTCCGCGAATTCGTTCATGAAGTAAAAAGTGAAGAATAAGGCAAGTCCCAGGAGGATAAAAAATATCCGTTTCCAATCAAAAGGCTTCTTCTTGGAGGCTACGGCCATTTCTTGGGACATATCGCGCCGGCCCGCGCCCGCAGGCATGTTTTTAGCTTGTTCTGCCATGGCAGCTAACTCCTTTCATATCTTTCATGCTCAGGTGATGCGCATGCCGGGTGGGAGACCGCATGGAGGCGACCGCCACGCCGAGCACGCTCATCGACACAATGCTCAAAGTGATCCCAGTTTGATGAATGCTTTTTTCCACAACTAAGATGGATCAAACCTCGCAGGCCTTGATGGCGTCGCATATCTTGTTGAAAACGTCGTTCAGGCGAAGGACCCCGACGATGTCCTCTCCCCGCGTGACGATCAACGACTGATGGCGGCCCATCACCAACAGATGAATCGCCGCGTCGAGGGAGTCGTTCTCTCTCACGAGCTCACTCTCGGTGGGTGTGTGCATCATTTCCTTCACTTTCATCTGTGCCGCATTCCGGCAGAGACCCTCGAGAGGCTTTCGCCACAGATCGTAGGAGTCGATCATCGATTTCAGGAAATTCGGGCTGAAACCGTAGCGTGAAGTCTCCCTCAGGTTCCCCATCGTTTTGTAGCTGGGCTCGAGGGACCAGAGCACCGTCCATTGGTCCAGCTTGCCGACCACGCGGCCCGTCTTGTCGAGCACCAGGACGGCCCGGTATTTCTCCCGGTTCGCCTCCACGCTCTGCTGAGCCTTCTCCAGCGCCGAAACCGCCTCGCCCAGCGTGGCCTCTTCCGAAACCGTCGCATATTCGGCGAGAGGGACCATCAACTCCTTCACTTGAATCGTTTGCATGAAAACCCCCTTATGAACCAACTCGGAGTGCATCCGGCTCACTCCCGATTTCCGTCAAAATACAGGCCCTTCCCGTGTGATCCGGCCTCGACTTCGCCACGCGTCCCGGCAGTCGGCCCAAGGCCGGACTACGAGCGTCCCCGCCGCGGTATGTGACCCGTGCCGCATACCCCGTGAGCATTGATCCGTCTCGTCTCCTGCAGCGCGTCGGGACAATCGTCAGGCCGGCAAGTGGGCAAAGTCCGTTGCCCGGTGGGAAAAGCGGCTCAACTCCATCCCCTCCGAAGCATGATCCGCTCGATCTCCGCCTGCTGAATCCGGCTTTCCTGGTCAGCCTTGCGCTTGTAGGCTTTCACGATCTTTTCCACCAAGTCCTTGGTTTCGGTCGGTTTCATGAGGTAGTCGTAAGCCCCGATCTTCAACCCCTCGACGGCCGATTCCACCGTGGCGTGCCCCGTGAGCATGATGACCTCGACGATGGGCTTGAGCTGTTTGAGCTCGCGCAGAGTCGAGACACCATCCTTGCCGGGCATGAGCACATCGAGGACGACCACGTCGATTTCCTTTTCCTGAATCTTGGCCACCGCTTCATTTCCGTCGTAGGCCGTGGTCACGGCGAAATCCCGAGACTCGAGACGCTCCGCGAGGACATCCACGAAATCCTTTTCATCATCCACCAGTAGTACCCTGATCTTCATGATTCCTTCTTCTCCTTCGCTTTCATGTTCGCCTCCACCCCTCTATCTTCCGTTCCCGTTCACAACAGAGCATCCCGCATCCGCCTTCATCCCGCCGTCTCCGGGCTCGCGCCGTTTTCCTGTCTGCTCTTCCATGCCCGATTGAGGACTTCCACCAGCACCTGTATGTCCACGGGCTTCTGGAGGTAGTCGAATGCGCCGATCCTTTCGGCAACGTCCCTGTCCCGTTCCGATCCGTGGCCGGTCAAAATGATCACCCTTATTTGCGGGTGGCTCTTCCTCACGCGTCGAAGCACTTCGATGCCGTCGATCCCCGGCATCTTCAAGTCCAGAACCATCACGTCGGGAGTGTTATATGTCACCCTCTGGAGCCCCTGCTCACCGTTGAGCGCCACATCCGCCATGATCCCCCGGATCTCCAGCCTCTCCGCAAGAGCCTTTACGAGCTCTTCCTCGTCATCCACCAGAAGCACTTTGAACGGCGTCATCCTTCTTCTCCCGTCTTCGATTCCGAGCCCTTCGGGGAATCGGGTTTTTCTCGATACCCCCGGGGCACGGGTTTTCTGGCTCGCTCCCCTTCTCTCTTTCTTTCGCACGCATCCCGAATTCGCCTGAGCAAGCTCTCGAGGTCGAACGGGATCAGAAGGTCGTCGAAAGCCCCCAGCTTCATCCCCTCTATGGAGAAGGAAAGGGAGAGGTCCTCGGAATGGGTGAGGAGGATGACTTCCGTCAGGGGACGCGTTTCCTTGATGGACTTCAGCAGCGCAAGACCCTTTTCCTTGAACCCCTTCATCCCCACCAGAACCACGTCGATGTTTTTTCTCTGAACGATCTTCCTGGCCTCGGCCTCCAGTCGCGCTTCGAAAACCTGGAGCTTTTCCAGCCGCAACCGTTCGGAAAGGTTGCGCAAAAACAGCTCGTCGGTTTCGACGATCAACACATTCACTGACGAAGTTGGAAGCAAATCCACATCCCCTCTTGGGCCTACCCTGCCGAGAGGCCCGTTTCCCGATCTCCCCAATCTCCTCGAAGGCCGATGAAGCAAGGGAATCAATCTCTCCGCTGGAATTCCCCGATTCCTCCCACCGCCCGGGTTGCGCGGAAGATCCCGAGCCGAACCACCCGTCGCTTCGAGTGCTCCGGATGTGGGACGGATCGGGCAGTCCCCATGCCGGATCATGGAATTTTATCATTTTCATGGCGGCTTAGTGGCAAGGATTGTGCCATAAAGAACTTATGTGGAATTACCGATAGTTAAATGGAAAGCTGCCTTGCGGCTCCCGGACTGCGCCACGACATGAAACATAACGACACATTTGAAATGAATCAATTCGAGACATACTGCAACCTCTTCTCGCACTGCTTCGCGACTCCGCGGTGGTTTCATGGGCACCTCGACAATACGCGTCCACGCCGCAAATCCCTCGGAACCGAACGGCGGAAAGGCTCCCGCGTTGCCACCCGACCAAGGCGTGATAACCGGCCTTGAAATCTTCTCTGACTCGAGCGAGCAGCACACCGTCTCGATATGTGATTTATGCATATTTTCTTTACAAATACACACAGTTGCTGTTATGGATGATTTCATGATCGATCTTGCTGCGAAGCCCTGATTCCCCAGGGACTTTATCGAGAACAGCAGGGGCCGATCAATTCCTGAGCAGGAGTGGACCATGAAAGCTGTGGAGTCGATTTCGGCTTACGTACACTCTCATGACTCTGAAGTCGAAGGGCTGCTCCATGTCCCTTCGCTTCAGGGTGCCTTCCCTCGCAGGGCTGCCCCGCGATACGCTCCCTTTGTCTTCGATAAGGTCGTGATCTCTCCTTTGGGTAGACTGGTGGCCGAGTTTTACTGCGCGTTGAATCGAATGGCCGACATGGAAGAACGCCGCATGGCGTCGATCTCCCTGGAACACACCATTCGGGAGCTGCTCCGTAATCCCGGCAACATTCAAACGGTTGGATTCCTGAGCCTTTTATTTCGTTTTTACAAAAGCGATGAGGTCTTCTTCTGCACCCTTTTGAAGACTTTCGGTGCGCTTCTGGCCGGTGGATACGATTTCTACGAATGGCTACGGGCTTGCTCTACAATGCAGAACCAGACGATCCTCAGGACTTTTGTGGAAGAGACATCCGACATCATTGAAACGGAAGGCGAGATCAGCGCTTCAGCCCGAGAGACCTTCCAGTTTTTTCTGTCCATCTGGAAGAACCGGTTGTCCTCTGAAAAGGCAAGGATCACTCAATCTCCGGAGAAACGGAAGTATCTACGGAAGCGAATGCGACTTTCCGGGTATTATCATAGACTCCCGGCCCTCCTGGGCTCGGAGATCATCATCCGGGACCTGTCCCCCGGCGGGTTTTCTTTCGAAGTGGTGGGTGAGCACCCCCCTAAGGCAAATGAGCTGATCCAGGTCTGCTTCGTCCTCGACGAGTATGTAAAGAGAGGAATTCAACGGGTGGCCATCGTCAAGCGTTGGGATGGCAAGTTCGGGGGAGCGCAGTTCTACGGTTAGGGGTAACTGCATTTCTCTTCTCGGGTTGTCGATTTCATCGAACACCGTCCGTCTCGATCCCTGCCCGTCTTTTCGTCCCGTCTGCGCCTGTCGTGTATCATCAAAGGTCGAATTGGAATGGTTGACGGCAATACGCTCATCCTGGCCCTGCTCGTGCTGGCCCTTGGTTTCCTGGTGTCTTTGAGGACCCGGAGCAGCACCCGCCGTCGAGGAATTTCAGGTCACGGGAATACGGCTCCCAATCCGCCACGGGATACGGGGGCGCCTCAGCCAAGGCTTGTCAAATGCCTGCGATGCGGCACGAAATTGAGGGTCCGCCTCCTGCACCTCTCCAACATCGAACGGTGCCCCGGATGCGGATTTCAGTTCATGGTCGTGCTCTGGGATTCGGACAATAATCTCTACATGAGCGGTTTGGACGACGGGCAAGAAGAGGAGGGTCATCATCACCCTTCAGCCGACCGGTTGGCCCACTACCTGGAGGTGCTGGGCGTGAACGGCGTCACGGACCCGGGGCATGTCAGCGTATCGGAAATCAGGAAGCGATATTACAGGGCCGTTCAGAAATACCACCCCGACAAGTACGTCGGTCTTCCTCCCGAATTCCGTGCCGTCGCGGAAAAGAAGACCAGAGAGCTCAACGAAGCATACGCCTGCCTCATACGCCACAAGAAGTCTTGAGTCGCGAAGGCGTGCGATGCCGCCTGATCAACGACAATTATTTTTGAGTTTGGCGACAATTAGAATTGAGGTTCAGGGGCTCCCCAAATTCTCAGATTTCCTGAGTCTACCTCCTTTCTGCGTTTCGATGCTCTGGCCGTTTGCTATGCCTTCCTTGGAGTTCAAACAAGAAACGAATCCGCTTCCAGCAATTGGCGGTTTATGTACCGGGTCTGGTTCCAGACCGTTTTCGGTGTTGGCGAAAGAGAGTGCATCGCTCGTTGACACCTTTGGAATCCGCTTCGCCATGGTGCTTCTTGCGGGCTCCCTGGGCGAGAGATGTACATATTCCGCTGATTCCGAACACCTGATCCGGATGAAGCCGAACGCTGATTTCGGTCAAAGCCGAACGACAAGAACGATAGCGGACAAAAGTTATGTGGCAAGGTTAACATCCTATGCGTAATGGATCCAACATTTAAGGCTACCATGCCATATCTCACCGCCACGGAGTCTCACACAAGGCTGCCGGCAAGGTGATGTGGGCAGCCTTCACTGCGTATTTACCGCTCGCTAAGCCTTCCGAGAGGTTAGCCCCGTCCCGATCCAGCTCTTGAGCATCGGGGGCGGTCTTGATACAATCCGTCCCGGCCGTCCGGGGGATAGGGCAACGCTGGGGAGCGACCCGAGCACCGAGGCGGCGGGACGATGGGGGGGCAGGGCTTTACAACGGGCTCTGCCTTTCTTTTTCCTGCCCCTCTTGAGTCCCTCAAAGCGATAAACCCCAGGGGGTCCGGGGGACAGAGTCCCCCGCAAGTATCTGTCATCGATCATCGCCCTCGTAATACCCGGTTCTGCCATGCGTCAGGCACCGCTTGGCCAATATCCGCCCGATAGTCCTCTCCGAGGGCAACGGTTGGCTCACTTCATCGACCTCCTCCCAATATTTTCGAATGGCCTTGGGACCGCAAGGTAGGCCAAGGTTGTATAAATGAAGACGCGTGATTTCCACGTATTCCTCGATTTCTTCCCTCGTATATGTTGCTTTGTCGTGGGAGGGACAGTCCTCATTCGCTTCCACGAGCTCATTGTATGTCGCCATCGATTTCCCCCGATGATTCATCGTTCATGTTCCTGGTTGCCTGCTCCATGCGGTAGCTCAGTATGTCCAACTCCAAAATCACGCTATGATGCACAACACGATCAATTGCCGCGGCCGTTGTCATCGGGTCCTTGAATATCTTTTCCCATTTGGAAAACGGCAGGTTACTGGTAATCATGACACTGCCTCTCTCATAGCGCTCGGCAAGCAACGTGAATAGCACTTCCATTTCTTCCCGGTTTTGCTGAACATAGCCGATATCGTCGATCAGAATCGCATCGAATCGACTCATCTTCTTGAGCTCCTGGGCCAGCTTCAGGTCCCTTTTGGCGCCGAGAAGCTTCTGTACCAGCAAGGCACATTTTGTAAAATGGATCCTTCGACCCTTACGGATTAATGCTTCGGCAATCCCACAGAGCAAATGGGTCTTACCGGTGCCGGGATTGCCGAAAGCAAGGACATTCTCGGTCTTATCCAGGAAATACCCTTGCAGCAGCGAATTGACCTGGTGGGCCACCTTTTTCGGCAATCGCTTGAGATCAAAGGTGTTCAAGGTCTTTTCCAGCGGAAGGCACGACTCCCGCATTAATCGCTCGGTTCGTCGATCTCGGCGGGCCTCGCTTTCTCTCGCCGCCAACTCCAGCAAATACCGTTCATAACTTAGCGTTTCCTGCTCCGCCTGACGGGCCACCTCTTCGAAAACCTCCCGGACTGTCGGCAAATGCAGCTCTTTCAAATACTCCTTGAGACGCGTCCTGACATCATCATCGTTGGCAGCCATCGCTCACCTCCACGGTCGTAAGAAGCCTGTCGTAGACACTCAAATCAACCTCGCTGACTTGGACCGCCGTAGGTCCGGGAATGCGCTGATTCGTCAAGACGATCGCTTCAACCTCTTCAACCTTTATTGGCCGCTCCCCGTCCATGAGCCATCTCAGTGCGTTGTCGACGCCCGCTTCGCTTTCCTTGGCCGCCAGATGCAGGATCTTCAGATATTCCCTGCTTGCCCTCTCCGGACTTCTTTCCTTCAAAAGATCATATGCCATCCTGAATCGACTGGTCGGGAACATATCTTCACGGTACCGATAGTTTTCAAATGCTCCCGGTTTCCGTACAAGCCAGTCAATGATATGCCGATACTGCACGCGATGCTTTCCCTCTCCCCTCAGCCTCGGTATTACCTCGATCCGCCTCTGGGCATACCAAACTTCCAGGTTATCCGCATGCAAACGAACATTCACCTCCTCACCGATAAGCCGACTGTGAACCGAGTAAACGTTTTTCTTGATGCGAATTGTACTGGTCGGTCCCACTCTCACGGTAAATGGCGTATGATCGTCCAAACGCCGGGCCGGAAGCGATTTGAGTGTTCTCAACTCTTCCCTGAACCGATCTCGACGTCCGGCGTTAAGCTGGTCGAACAATTTGCGCAAAAAACCCTCGTATTCCCCTCGTGTTGAGAACTCTCTTCCCCCACGCAGCAGGAGGGCTTGCTCCACGGCCCTCTTAAGACGATGATGCCGCTGTTCTATGTCGCCGTTTTCGTTGGCCTTCCCAGTCTGGATCTTTTGGCCGCCCAAACCATAGTGCCGCAAGAGAGCTTGATAGCGTCCGGTGAATTCCTCCTTTCCCTCCTTGTCCAACCGTTGCACGGCAGCGGATAGCTTGTCCGTTCTGTGGCTTTCGGGTACCCCACCCAACTCCCACAACGCATTCTGCATACCGCTGCTCAAGCTCTCAAAGCTCTCTGAGAAGCAAACCGAACCTGTTTCCCAATTCGAATAGGTCAAAACGAAATGATAAACGAGATGCTCAAAACACGCGCCCTGGATCGTGATCCCCAAACTGCTCATGTCCGTAAAATCTGATTCACACAACTTCCCGGGACTGTGATTCTGTGTGAAATAGACTTCCTTGGCCGGGCCTTCCAACGCTCTCCATTGCTTTATCCGCCTCTGAAACGTCCGAAGTTGACCATCGCTGTATCCCCCGGGACATTCTCGCTGCAGCCACTCAAATAGTGTCTTCGCTTCCAGGCCAGGGTTTTCCTCCAGTTTCTCTCCTATTTTATCCCACACTGTCTCGAATGGATCTTCCCGTGTCCGCCATGTCCTTTCCTTCTTGCACTGGCTAGGCAACTCCCCTGATCTAAGGTATTTCCTAGCCGTGTTCTCCGACATCCCCGCTTTCGCCGCCACTATGGCGATGTTCCCGTCCTCCTGACTCAGCTTCATCAGTCTCCTCACCTGTTTGTCTGTGACCACCCTGTGCCCTCCTCACTTCCTTCTGTGTGGACAGGGTTGTCTCTCGTTGGTTCGGAAACCTCAATTTTAATTGTCGCTGAACCTCAATTTTAATTGTCGTTCATCAGCCGCCTGCGAAACATCATGCTTTTCATAGGAAAAAAGGGGCTCATCGCGGATTAACGTGAAAGTGAACGAGTGAGGGCCCCCTCTCCCCCGTTTCGGGGGAGTGGGTCGGGGTGTGGGGGCTTTCAGAGCGGATCTTCCCTCACCCCAACCCTCTCCCTGAGGGAGAGGGGGCCCTCACCAAGCATCTTTCACGCTAATCCGCGATGAGCCAAAAAAGGTAAGAATAGTCTACACCCATGCCTCATGCAAAATCGTGAGCCACTGAGACTGTCAGTGCGGGAAGATATATTTCCACGGTAGTTCTCTCCCCGGGCTTGGACTGAACCTGAATGTGGCCGTCATGCTTCTTGATGGCCGCATAGGCCATCGTGAGTCCCATTCCCATACCTTTTTGAGCCCCTCTGGCTTTGGTCGAGAAATAGGGATCGAAAACTTTGGGAAGATGCTCCTCCGGTATTCCGATACCTTGATCGATAATAGAAATCTTCAGATAGTTTCCAGGCATGATGATAAAGGATCGCACCTTCTCGTCTTGAGCAAGAACGCAGATGTTCTCAGCAAAAACCCTGACCGCTTTCCCGGAAGTCGTGGCTTCCGCGGCATTATTGACCACGTTGCGAATGGCCTTGGAAATTTGTCTCGTATCTATATCGACAGGCCACACGTCCTCCGGTATGGAGAGATCGATAGGGACATTCAGGCTTTCGAGGGCCGAGCGAATCAATTCGGTAAGACCTGCTTTGGTGTTGACTTCCTGCCTGACCGGCGTATCCACCTCGGAAAGCACAAGGAACTTCCTGACAAGCTCTGAAGCTCGCCTGCCTCCGGCATACGCCGCCTCTAGATCTTTGGATACCGGGCTCCTGCTACTGCTATCCAGAGCCATTTGAGCCAGCTCGATATGCCCGAGGATCACTCCCAAGAGATTGTTGAAATCGTGGGCGATACCGCCTGCAAGGACACTCACCGCCTCCATTTTTTTCAGCCTCAGGAGCTCGATTTCCATTTTCCCGCGGGCACTCTCGGCCTTTTCGCGCTCCTCGATCTCATGCCTCAGGTCCTCCTCCCCCTGTTTTGCCGCCCTGTAAGTACGTGCATTCGAGATGGCCAATCCACAGAGCTTACCCACGGTGGCTGCGATGCCGAAGTAGTGCTTCAGGTACTGAGGAAATGCAACACCGGCGATCTTTATCATGCCGAGGATTTCAGCCTTGTGCTTGACCGTGAGGTGAAAGCCCTTTTCGGATTCGAGCAGGAGGCAGTCCCCATGCGTATTATCCCTTTGAGGGTCGGCTTCTCCGGGTATGGCTATCTCCCCGATAGATGGAGCCTTCTCCACGCCAGACCCTATGAACGGCTCGTAGGACAGCCTCTCCGGAGCAAAAAGCATGCTGAAAAGGCTGAGGATGTCCTCGACGGCCTCCCCCTCACTCTGTATCTCCGCCAACTTGGCAATGAGCTCATAGGCCATGGCGTAATCGGCAGCTTGCCGGTTTGCCTCCAGTGTCCTGTCTTTCTCTTTTTCGAGCTTCCACCGCAGGATCATATTCTCGAGGTACAACCGCATGAAGCTCGAGCCAACGAAGCTCGTTTCAAAGGGGAGATCAATGAAGTCGGCGAATTCTTTCAATTGCGCACGGCTGCCCGAAATCACCCCGGTATCCAGCAGCACCAGACGGCTGCATGACTCTTTGAAAAACTGCCGCGCGGTTTTCCTGTCAAATCCCCATGTGTCGATTCTTTTGCGCCAGTGGATCAGCCAGCCCGGGGTCAGCAGATAGGCTCCCTCCCCCGAGATATCCATCCACCATTTCTTTGGGAGCGACCAGGTAGAAACACTGATCGAGCTTATGGAAACGGCATCGATCCACGTTGTCTGCGGGGATCTCTCCTCCGGTGACACAACAGCCACCCAGAACCAAGGATCGGGTGTTGGCTGCTTCAGGACCGGGGACAACCCTGCAAAGTTCTTCTCTCCGGAGCTGCGGGCTGCCACAGGTGGCAGGAAACAGATCCAGCTCAACACCGTCGGCCTTGAAAGCCTGAACGACGGAAGCCGCTTCCAGGCCGAAGTGCTGACACACTCGAATGCGCAGTTTATCCTTCATAATCTCTGATCCAATCGAGTGGATACCGACCCCATGTGTCGAGAGCCTCCGATAGGGCCATCAGCACTTGATCGGGCACCTGCCATGGGATTTCACCGTGATTGTCTCCCAGGATGAAACCGCCCCCGGCTCCCGCGGCGGCAATGGCCTCCTTTACCTTCGCTTCCGCCTCTTGGGTGGTCCATCGACGCATCTCGATTCCATTCAGGTTCCCCAGAAGTGTGAGCTTTCCCGCACTGGAGGCTTTCAGCCCGGCGAGATCCTCCATGGCGCTCACGCCTACGATGCTCGTCCCTGTTCGGGCCAGATCATCCAAGATGGACAGGCAGCGCCCCGAAGCCATATGAGTCGCCGTCGGACCGTTGATGCTCGCAAGGGTGCGCCTGGCAATCCCAAATCCCGTCTCTAGGTATATTTCTCTGGGTAGAATGGTCGGAGAGGAAACCGGATCGAAGTAGCAGATGGCGGTTGCCCCCGCTTTAAGCTGAGCATTAGCCCACTCG
>Ga0351884_1181_pt1 | contig 14944 bp, 12 predicted proteins | sample BONcelFGM3001F15_FD_206773 | JGI IMG/M metagenome (GOLD analysis project Ga0351884, IMG submission 206773) | Enriched cells from coal bed in the Powder River Basin, Montana, United States - BONCAT cells FGM rep3 HSBNCT.FGM.300.1.F15 ...
TACGGCGGCGCGCTGGAAGCGGTTCTGACCCAGGCGCGCGCGCAGTATGAGAGTGCGACCGTACAGGCGGAAATATCCCTTCTGGAAGACCCGGCGGACAAAGGCTGGTATATCGGCGCTACGCTCACGGTCAGCGTCAAAGGTATTTCCCTGGAAAAAGCACAAAAATACGCCGATCTCGCAAATAAGATGTGCCCCTATTCCAAAGCCATCAAGGGAAATGTGGACGTGCAGATCAAAGTCGTCTGAATATACGGAAAAATACATGAAAAGACGCCCGAAAAGGGCGTCTTTTTGGTTTATGCACGGGAATTTACAAAATCTTTATTTGATAATTTTCCCCGGATGTGGCATAGTTGAAGTATCGGATCGCAATGAAAGGCGGATCAAATGGAAAAAATCGCGGTGATTTACAAATCCAAATACGGCAGTACGGAGCGGTACGCGCGCTGGATCGCGGAAGAGGCGGGCGCCGATCTTTTCAAGACCTCGGAAGTCTCCCCTGCCAAACTGAATGGATACGACGTCCTTGTGTTCGGCGGCGGGCTCTATGCGGTCAATCTCCTCGGGATCACCTTTATAAAAAACAACTACGAAAAATTCAAAGACAAAAAGCTGGTCGTTTTTTCGGTAGGCGCGGCCCCCGAATCCCAAAAAGCGCTGGATTCGGTCAAGGATAAAAATTTCAGCACGGAAATGCAGCGCAACATCCGTTTCTTCCACCTTCGCGGCGCGCTCAATTACGACAAAATGAGCCCCAAGCATAAATTTATGATGCGCATGCTCAAAAAGATGCTGGGCTCCAAAAAACCGGAAGAACTGAACGAGGACGAACGCGGCATAATGGAAACTTTCGGCCAGAATACTGATTTTGTGAACAAAGATTCCATTGCCCCCATCGTGGAATATTTAAGGCAAGGGTAAGGAACGCCGGCTTTGTCACACATATTGACAAACCGGCGTTTTATGATACAATAAACTTGGCACTCTTCTCTATAGAGTGCTAACGTTTTAACCGCATAGTCCCAAACGGGCAGGAACGAATAAATTTTGCACAGGAAGGAAGGATACCATGGCAAAAAAACAATTCAAGGCCGAATCCAAGCGGCTTTTAGACCTGATGGTGAACTCCATCTACACGCACAAAGAAATTTTTCTGCGTGAACTCATTTCCAACGCGAGCGACGCCATAGACAAAACGTACTACAAGGCGCTGTCGGACGAAAACATCGTCTTCAATTCGGACGATTACTTCATCCGCATCACGCCGGACAAAAAAAACCGCATTCTTACGGTGACAGACGCGGGCATCGGCATGACCAGAGAGGAACTGGAAATGAACATCGGCACCATCGCCCGCAGCGGCTCGCTCGATTTCAAAAACGAGATGGAAAAGAAAGACGGCGTGGAGATCATTGGCCAGTTCGGTGTGGGCTTCTATTCCGCGTTCATGGTGTCCGAGCATGTCACGGTCATAAGCCGCGCCTTCGGGCAGGAAGAGGCCACAAAATGGGAATCCGCCGGATCGGACGGCTATACCATGACCGCCTCCAGCCGGGATTCGGTGGGCACGGACGTCATTTTGAAAATCAAGCCCAACACCAAAGACGAAAAATACGACGAATATCTGGATCCCTACACCATCAAGAACCTGGTGAAGAAATATTCGGATTTCATCCGCTACCCCATCCGCATGGAACTGGAAAAAACCCGCCTGAAGGAAGGCGAAGAGGGCAAATACGAAACCTATACGGAAGACGAGGTACTGAACAGCCGGGTGCCCATCTGGCGCAAAAACAAACGGGAACTCAAAGAAGAAGACTACGAAAATTTTTATATGGACAAGCACTTCGGGTACGACAAACCGCTCAAATCCATTCACGTCACCGTGGACGGAACGGTCAGCTACACCGCGCTGCTCTTCATCCCGGCGCGCGCGCCCTTTGATTTTTACACAAAGGACTTCCAAAAAGGCCTGGAACTTTATTCGAACGGCGTTTTAATCATGCATAAATGCGCGGACCTGCTGCCCGATTACTTCGGTTTCGTGCAGGGCCTGGTGGATTCGCAGGATTTCTCCCTCAACATTTCGCGGGAAATGCTGCAGCACGACCGCCAATTAAAGTTCATCTCCAAAAAGATCAAAGACAAAATCAAAACGGAGCTTTTAGCCCTGCAAAAAAAAGACCGCGAAAAATACGAAACCTTTTTCGGCAATTTCGGCCGGTCCTTGAAGTACGGCCTGTACAACAGCTACGGCGCGGAAAAAGACATGCTGCAAGACCTTCTGATGTTCTATTCCTCCAAAGAGGAAAAAATGGTCACGCTTGCGGAATACATAAGCCGTATGCCCGAGGGCCAGAAATACATCTATTACGCGGCGGGCGAAAGCAACGACCGAATCGCAAAGCTCCCGCAGACCGAACGGGTCGCGGACAAAGGCTATGAAATATTGTATTTCACCGAAGACGTGGACGAATTCGCCATTCGTATGCTGGGCGCGTTCGGGGAAAAGGAATTCAAATCCGTATCCGGCGGGGGAGACCTCGGTCTGGAAGACGAACAAAAAGACGCAAAAGAAAAGAAACCGGAAGAAAAGGAAGACAAAGAACTGTTCGACTTTATGAAAGAAACGCTTTTGGGCAAGGTCAAGGAAGTCCGCCTCTCCAAGATCCTTAAATCCCATCCGGTCTGCCTGACCAGCGAAGGCGCGCTGACCATCGAAATGGAAAAAATCTTAAGCACCCTCCCGGGCGACGGGCAGGCCAAGGCCGACAAGGTACTGGAGATCAACCCCGGCCATGAGATATACGGTGTCCTCAAAAAAGCGTTTGAGGAGGACAGGGAGAAACTCAAGACCTATACCCGCCTCCTGTACAACCAGGCGTTTTTGATCGAAGGCCTGCCCATCGCAGACCCCGTCGAATTCACACATGACGTCACCGCACTGATGAAATAAAGGATTAGAAAAAGACCGCCATGGATGAAACAGTCAATAGATAAGAGACAGAAAAAACCGGATTCAAGCCACTTGTTCAATTCTGAATTGGACGGGTGGCTTTCCTTTCAGCTTGCGAATGGACAAATCGCTTTAAAACAATGGATAACGTCAAAGATGACCATTTTTAAATCATCAGCCGGCCAATAACGGAACTGAATTAGAAATAACTTTTCACTAGTTCAGCTCATCCAGCGTCATCTCAAAGCTGGAAAGGAAGTGCTCAATAAAATACTCCGCCTCGGGCATTTTCAGGTCTTTCACGGTTTGCAGGGTGCTTGCGCCCGCGCGTTCAAACTCCAGATTGCCGGACTTCTTCTCCTCTATGCACTTGATATACGCGGTGAGCTTGTCCGCGGCACGGACGATCTTTTTCGTCTCGGGCGATACATCCCCCAAAACAAAAGGCGCAATTTCCTTTGCCATTTCACCCGGCAGCATCCCGGAAAGCGATTCGCCCGCAAACCGCTCAATCTGCTTGTAAGAACTCTTGATATCCGCGCTGAAATACTTGATGGGCGTGGGCAGATCCCCGGTGATTACCTCGTTCGCGTCGTGATACACCGCGTAAGCCAGCACTTCCCTCTCATCTATATTTCCGCCCAGAATTTTATTGCGGATGATACATAGCGCATGCGCGATCACAGTCACCATGTGGCTGTGTTCCTGCACGTTCTCGTCGCGCGTATTGCGCATCAAACTCCATCGCTTGATGTTTTTCAGGCGGGACATATACGCGTAAAAATGATATTTCATACCCTTCCCCTTGACTTTTTTATGATTTTGATTTACCATAATAATATCACAAAACCGCATACACTGCTAGGGGTGCCCATTTATGGCTGAGATGATACCCTCGGAACCTGCCACGGTAATTCATGCGCAGGGAAGCTCAAAAAGGCTCGTATCACCCCGCAACAGCGGGGTTTTTTATTGGCCCAAATAGTATCCGGATTTCTTTAGCAGGCACGGCGTTTTGTAGAAAAATTTTTCAGGAGGACTTTTTCATGAATCAAAACACAAAAAGGCTCACCGAAAGCGCGGTTATGATCGCGCTTGCGACCGTGCTCTCCCTCATCACCCTTGTCCAGCTGCCCCAGGGCGGCGCCATCACCCCGGCCAGCATGGTGCCCATCATCTTGATCTCCCTTCGCTACGATGTCAAATGGGCCATGCTCACCTCGCTGGTCTACGCGGGCATACAGATGATCATCGGGTTCTACGCGCCGCCCACCCCCAATTTCTTCAACTTCCTGCTGGTCGTCCTGCTGGATTACGTGGTCGCGTTCGGCGTTTTGGGCCTGGCCGGCTCCATCGGCCGCGTACTCAAAAAACCCATTGCGCAAATCCTCTTCGGCGCAGGCATCGTCATCGGCATGCGGTTTTTATGCCACTTTGCCTCCGGCATCCTCATTTGGAGTTCATACGCGCCGGAAGGCCAGCCGGTCTGGCTTTATTCCCTGCTGTACAACGGCTCTTATATGCTGGGCGAAATCATCGTATCCCTGATCGTCCTGGCGGTACTGTTTCCGTTCCTCGCAAGGTACCTGAAAAAAGGGCCCCTGTTGTCCGCGTAAAGAAACTTTAAAACATGAACAGAGCCGCGCAACCATATACATATATCAGCTAATCCACCGGAGGTCTGAAGTATGATCAAGCAGAAAACAAGCGCACAGTCGCTTGCCGTCGCCGTTTGCGTGGCTCTTTGTTTGCTTTCGGGCTTTTTCGCCCTTTTCTTTTCCACAACCGACGCCCAAAAATATGTCTTTGCCTTTTCATCGGGGAATACCGGAACGGGCCAGTTCAAATTAAAAGTTCTCGACGGCGTCACCAAACAGCCGGTCTCGGGCGCGGCGGTCGTCCTCCCGCAGACCGGCAAAACCTATAAAACGGGCAGCGACGGCCAGACAAAAGACATCACCGTCCCCATATATACGGACGCATTGTATGACGACATCCAAAAACAGGACTGGGGCAGCGTATGTATGCTGGTCTATGCAAAGGGGTATGTTCCCTACGCGCTGTTCGGCATGCAGGTGGAAGCGGATAAAAAACGCCTCGGGCCCACCATCCTCATCTTCCCGGAAGGCTCCACGCAGAGCGACGCCCCCTTAAACATCGTGGAAGCGCCCCAGCGCGCATGGGTAAACGCGCTGGTGGAAAAATACAAGCCAAACGTCCCCTCCTGACCGCCGCGATTGACAGTGCTTTGCATCGTGGGATATAATACCACTAAGGAACACGGTTTTTTCGTAAAAGCGCAAAGGCGGTCGATGTTATGAATATCAATCTTGCCATCGGACTTTTTTTTCTGGTAGCCCTCATCTATATGATGCTGATCTCGGTCTTTACCATGCTGTTCCGCCTGACCGGCTTAACGCAGGAAAAAGCGCGCTTTCAGGTCATCTCCCTTCTGACCACCAGCGGCTTTACCACCCGCGAAAGCGAGATCATGCTGGCCACCCTCAACCGGCGCCGGCTGTCCAGCCGGATCATGATCATAGGATATGTGTTTTCGGTCCTCATCGTATCACTCATTATCAATCTTGCGATTTCCATCCCGCAGTCCAAAGCCTCGGACTTCGGCCTGCTGACCATCCTCATCTCGGCCGCTTTTATCCTGCTGCTCATTCTCTCCAGAATCAAGCCGATCCGCAGCCGGTTTGCCCATTTTATAGAGAATCTCGCCCGCCGCGCCCTGTACAGCGATAAAACAAAGATCGTGGTTCTGGATTTCTACCACAACAACATCATCGCGCAGGTCTTCATCAAAGACCTCCCGCCCGAGCTTGCGGGCAGGACCCTCGCGGAATCGGACATCAAAAACAAATTCGATGTGCAGGTTCTGCTCATCTCCCGGCAAGGGGACACCCTTTTGGGTGTGAGCGGAAACGAAGTCCTGCAAAACGGCGACATACTCACCGTCTACGCCAACGCCAAAAAACTGAACGAACTTTTTTGTTCGGGCGAGTGCGACGCGTGATTTATTTACTGTTTTTTTTCCAATATATTCATGGCCCCTTCCCGTCACTCTGAACGGAACAAAAGAATCTCCTCCTTCCCGCATTCGCCAAAGCTTCCCTGTCTATTCAAAACGTGCGTAGCCCCGCCCTGTCATTCTGAACGCAGTGAAAGAATCTAAGGAACTCGCGCTTGCGCTTTAAATTCACACCCAAGTTCTGCAAAGCCAATCTGTCATTCTGAACGTAGTGAAGAATCTCATAACACTCGCGCTCAATAAGAAGCAAGGAATCCAATCCCGAATCGCATTTCTCTTTTTTGCTCTTTTTACGCAGTGTTTAAAAAAAATATCATCTATATTGTCCTTTTATCACAGGCGTATTTTTTTGTCAGCGAGGGCGAGGGAAGTTCCGATCCTCCCCTTTCGCCCTCTCCGACACCTCTCCCGTAACCTCTTCAAGTCGGCCCCTGGCGTGGGGATTCCATCACTGATTCTTTCCATAAAAAGGATTTCACCAATAGTTGTCGAAAATATTGTTTATAAGATGTTCGATTTATTAAAAAATAGAGGAATTTGTATGATAGAAGATAATAAAGGATTTGATCCAAAGTACGATGATAATAAAAAGTCTGATATTATTTATATTGGAAAGGATAATGAAAAATCTAACGGATCAAGCTATCGCAAAATTGAAGTTATAGTTGACCAGGAAAAAAGCTATTTATCAGATAAGAACAAGGAAATTTGTTCTACTCCTGTAAAATTCTCGGTCAAAGAGGATGTCATTCTTTTTTGTTCAAGCGGCGGTCAACAAAAAATTCATTGTTGGTTAGTGGAATCGGATGGTCAAAAAAGCATTACTGCTATTCACATCTCTCGTAGAACAGAAAAGGGCGTTTATGGTTCTCAAGAAATAACTTTGACAGTTGATGGAATTATCGCTTTAAAAAAATACTTGGACAATCTTATTAGTATTGATACATCAAATAAATCTTTGAATAAAATTGCATTATCTGAATTGGACTGTTCAGTTAGCTCATCCTTTGCTCAAATTATTTCAGATGAGGAGTTTACAAAATTAATTAAAGCAAACATTAAAAATACAGATGATTTTTATAAATTATTGACACTTCAAAAAATGAATTTGTCAGTTGATCGTCTGGAGGAAATTATTAATGGTGTGTATACAAATGAAGTTGAGATTCAAAAGTTTTTAAGTAATAATATTTGGATGTTTGGCAATGATTATGTTTTTATTGTAAAAGAAAATAAAATAGATACAAATAATATTTTAGATTTAATTCCTAAAAATATTGAAAGTTATGTTGATATAATCGAAGTGAAACTTCCAAATGAAAAATTATTTAATTTTGATAATGGTCATAACAACTTTTATGCAACATCTAATTTAACCAAAGCAATTGCTCAAACACAAAATTATATTTTTGAAATGGAAAATAAGGCACAAGATGATAAATATCAAAAAATGAACAACTGTAGAATAATTAAACCGCGAGGTATTATTTTATTTGGTTCAAAGCAAATGTTGAGTGATGACGAGAAAAAATATCTCAGAGTACTGAACTCATCATTTCATAATCTTCAAATAATTACTTATCAACAACTCTTAGAAAAAGCTCGAAATACTATTGATTTCTCAAAGCATATGCCTGAAAACGCACAAAAATAGTTTGTTTTCCCCTCACTCCGCTGAAATTCACACAACCGCCCTTATCGTTTACCCCATCCTCGGGCTGGCCGGGTCGCAAACGGGCGCGGGGATGTCGGATATCTGCGAAAGCTTGGTCATAAAAAAGCAGGCCCGCCGGTACGTGCTGTCCACGTCCAGCAGGGTCAGCATACCGGTGTATTTCTTATCGGATATCAGCCGGATCAGGTCCACAAGTAATTCGGCATAGCCCACCATGGCCAGCTGTATCTCGCCGTAAAACTCGGTGAGCGCAGGAAAGTCTTTCATCCCCGTGCGGCGCATGCCGTCCAGTGTCAGCGATTTCATATGCAGTTTTAAGAAAAGCTCGGCAAATTCCCGCGCCTTGGTTTTTTTTTCAAAATACAGGTTTCCAATATGGTTCTCAATGTCGAGGGCGGTTATCAGAATATTTTCCATCCAGACGGTGGCCAGGGTGGAGGTATCTGGATATTCGCCCCGCATATAGGCGGCGAGTCCGTCCAAAAGAAGCTCGGTGGTGTTCACCATCATGTTCATGGTCTGCGGGTTTTCATGAATGACGATATTTTGATCAATCTGTCCTTTTAATACGGTCAGTAAATATTTGCGGAAATCCTGAACGTTTGTGTACGCTTCCTTGTTACTTGCGGCAAGCTCCTCGCTCGTCATGGCCTGTAATGATCTCGCGTAAAGATCGTCGAATGTTTTTATAAACCCCGCGCATCCGTTGATCACCTCTTGATACCGGTAGCATACCGCGTCGCAAATAAACCGGGCGTAATCCCCCAGAAGTTGAAAACCGAACGCAAGGTCCGCCCGGTTGCTCTTTTCGATCGCTGTACTGTCCTGCATATCCGCACCTCATGCAATGAAATTCAAACATCGCTGTTATTATGTATGGACTGCCGCTCAAAAAAATGCACCCCTGTGCCTGTGCCCGTGTTTTTTTTTGAATGGATGTCTTTAAAAAATCAAAACCCCGCGTCCCTTTGGAAGCGGGGTTTATTTGGCTTATTCAGTTCTTACAGCTTCGCGGCCATTTTAAAGGTGTCTTTCAGGTCGTAGTACAGTTTATCGTATACCTTCATGTATTTTTTATAAAGCGCCACGTTTCCGGGAATGGGGGCTATCACTTCTTTAACCTCGTGCACGTCCGTTTCGTCCAGGCTCGTAAATATGCCTTCGCCCACACCCGCTACGATCGCCCCGCCGTACGCGCCGCCCTCGGCCGCCCCGGCCAGTATCTTTACGGGCAGGTCCATAATGTCGGCAACAATCTGCTTCCACAGTTCGGATTTCGCGGCCCCGCCCGAAAGGATCACTTCGGTAAACTTCAATTTCGGGTTGGTCCCCAAAATCAGATCGACAATCTGCTTTAAGCCGTACGCAACGCCTTCCATCACCGCGCGCGCAAGGTCGCCCTTGCGGGTCAGAAGCGACATCCCGAAGAACACGCCCCGCGCGTCCGGGTCAGGGTAGGGGCTGCGCTCGCCCGTGAGATACGGCAAAAACTGCACGCCGCCCGCGCCCACCGTGCTTGCCTCGGCGCCGCTGTTGATTTCCGCAAAAGGCGCGTTGCTTTCGGCGTAGAAAGTGTTTTTAAACCACTCCATGGATCCCGCGCAGGAAAGCTGGCAGCCGAAAGCCATCCATTTGCCCGCCGCGTTGTTGCAGAAGAACTGCAGCTTGCCGCCCTTGTTTTCGCCAAAGCTGTCCATGGCGGTCGCCACCACGCCGGAGGTGCCCATCACAATGCCCAGCGTGCCTTCCTTCACAATGCCCATGCCTGTGTTCTGTATCACCGCGTCCCCGCCGCCGCCGTAAACCGGAAGCCCGGCGGGCAGTCCGGTGATCGTCTGGGCTTCGGGGGTTACATGTCCGGTGACCTCGTCCGATTCATACACCTTGGGGAACAAACTCATTGAAAATCCGAGTTTGGAGATCAGCTCCTCCGCCCATCTGCGGCTCTTCACGTCAAACAACCCGGTGCCCGACGCCTCGGAAACATCGGTCGCGGCCTCCCCTGTCAGCTTTAAGCGGATGTAATCCTTGGGCATCACGAACGTCTTCATTTTAGCAAAATTTTCGGGTTCGTTCTTTTTTAACCATAAAATCTTCCCGCCGGTGTAACCGGTCAGCATGGTGTTGTTGGTGTAGGAAACCAGCCCGTCGATCCCGCCCGCCGTTGCGATAATCTCTTCGCACTCGGCCTCGGTCCGCTGGTCGTTCCACAGTATCGCGTTGCGGATCACCTTGTTATCCTTGTCCAGCGCCACCAGCCCGTGCATCTGCCCGGAAAACCCGATGGCAGCTATTTTTGATTTATCAACGTCCGTGAGCATCTCTTTTAAAGCGTCCTGCGTTCCCTTCCACCAGTCTTCCGGGTCCTGCTCGGACCACGCGGGTCTCGGCGTGTACAGGGGATATTCCCGGGTGACCGATTTTACAACCTTGCCCGCTTCGTCAATAACGAGGCACTTCACTCCGCTGGTGCCGGGGTCTATTCCAACAAGATATTTCATTTTTGCTTCCTCCTTATTCCCTGAGCGCGCGGTAGATGTCCGCCACGCTGTTCAATATGTAATCCGGTTTCACGTCGCCGTTCATGATCTCCTCATGGGTCACTTCGCCCGAAAGCACGGCGATCCCGCATATGCCGCCCACCACCGCCGTCTTGATGTCGGTATACAGCCGGTCTCCCACAATCGCCGTTTTGCTGCGGGACGCGCCCGTCTTATCCAGAATATAGTCCACCGTATGCTTAAACGGCTTGCCCGCGTATTCGGGATGAACCCCCGTCGCGTGGGTGATCATCGCGCACATGGACCCGCAGTCCGGCCAGAACCGTCCGCCCGGAAGCGGGCATACCCGGTCGATGTTGGTCGCAAGGAATTTCGCCCCCCCGTCGATCAGCCTGCACAAATTGTCCGCCTTTTCAAAATCAAAGGTGGTGTCGAATCCCAGCACCACATAGTCAGTTTTGGGGGCGTTTCCGGGCAGCAGGGTGATCCCCGCTTCTTCAAACTGCTTTTCAAGCTCGGGCGTCCCCGCCAGATACACCGCGGGTCTTGCCATCAGCGTTTTCAGATAATGAATCATCACGTCGCCGGAGGTCATCACATGCTCCCGCGTAATCCCGTCGAACCCCAGTTTTCTAAGTTTCTCCACATAATCAAGCGGCGCCTTGGAAGAATTATTGGTAAAAAAATAAAACGCTTTCCCCTGCGCGCGCAGCAGGCCGATCAGTTCCCTGGCCCCGTCGATGGGTTCATCCCCCAGATTGATCGTGCCGTCCATGTCAAACACAAAGCATTCCATCTCATGGAGCGGCGCGCACGCGCCGTTCTGTTTCCCCTTGGGCATCTGCTCCTCCTTTAGTAAACCGCGTTGTATATTGTTTTAAGGTTGTCGTCCTCCAGGCTGATCTCGTCCAGAATGGTATAGCGACCCTTGCGCGTCCCCCGCGCGATTTTCATCACGGCGAGGTATTCTTCAAAATTGATCCCCAGCTCCGCAAAGGTGGTGGGCATGCCGAACGATTTTAAAAAGCTCCGTATAGCGTCCGCGTCCCCGCCGTACAGGTATTCCACCAGAATGGAGGCCACCGCGGCCTGTATCCCGTGGGACGTCCCCTTGCCGATCGCGTCGATCCCGTGGCTGATCAGATGCTCTGCCCCGGAAGACGGGTGCGAATTGCCGGTGATGTTCATGGCCAGCCCGGACAGCACGATGGACTCGGCCAGCTGCGTCAAAAACCTGTCGTCGGTCAGCGCGGACCCCTGGTACTGCAGCACCGCGCGCACGGCCGTTCCCGATATGATGTACGCGAAATCGTCCATCACCGCAAACCCCTTGCCGCAGGCTTTTTTCCAGTCTTTCAATGCGGTGATGTTGGATACCAGATCCCCAAGGCCGGAGGTGATCAGCTGCCTGGGCGCTTCCTTTATGATATCCAGGTCCATTAAAATGAATTCGGGGATTTTGCATTCCAAGCTGCGCACGCTTCCCCCGTCGAACTTCAGCACGGCGATGGGACTGGCCACCCCGTCGTGGGATATGGAGGTCGGTACGCTCACAAAGGTGCGTTTGCTCATGGAAGCAGCGTATTTCCCCACGTCCAGCACCTTGCCGCCGCCCATGGCCACCACCACGTTAAAATCCTTGTTGATAATGTAATACGCCATCAAAAGGGCTTCCCGCAGCGACCCCGCCTTCACGAACTCCCGCTTCACATCCGCGCATTGTTCGGACAAAAACGCAAACAGCTTTTCGCCGTACAGCTTGTCCACGACCTTGTCGCATATCATCATCACCCGGTCGGTCTTTTTGACCGCGCCGGCGGCCAGCAGCTCGCTGTACAGGATGCCGTTTCCTATCTTCAGGCAAACGGGAACGGAAAACGTATTCATGGAAATGTTAAACACAACCCTTCGTTTCAATTGCTGACGGAAGATATTCAGAGCCTTCCGGCTTTGCCTCCCCGCTTCGCTATGGATTCATGCTTCGCAAGCTTTTGGTCCCGCTTCGCTATGGATTCACTCTTCGCGCCGGTATTCCTTTCACCCGCACGCTCGTGCTCGTCTCATGCTCAGTGAGCTTCCGGTCCCACTTCGCTATGGATTCGCTCTTCGCGCCGGTATTCCTTTCTCGCCACGCTCGTGCTCGTCTCATGCTCAGTGAAAACTGCGTTCCTTTCGCCCGCCTTAGGGCGGCAGTCACTCCATTTTCTCGCTTGATCGCCCACTGGGCGCGCTTGGTTTCGCTCCTGCAAAAAAGAGGGAATACGGCCGTACTCCCCCCTTGTCTATAAACTCAAACGTTCTCGGAAAGTATCTTGAATTCTTCGTACAGTTTCATGTCGAACTTCAGCTCCATGGAAAGGGCCTCGTCGATGTCATCGTCGATGATCTTATCCTCCCGTATGCCGATTACCCGGTTGCCCACGCCCTGCGCCAAAAGCTCAACGGCGCGTATGCCCATCCGGCTCGCGCGGATACGGTCGAAAGCGGACGGATTCCCGCCCCGCTGGATATACCCCAGAACAATGGCCTTCGCGTCCAGGCTGGCCTTGGCGCGAATATAGTTCGCCAGCGCCTCGCCCCGGCCCGCACCTTCGGCAATCAGAACAATGCTGGTCATCTTGCCCTTGATGCGCGCCTCCACAATCTTTTCACAGATCGCGTCCACGTCAAAATCCACCTCGGGAACGATCACGTGCTCGGCGCCGCCCGCTATCCCCGCGCGCAGAGCGATATCCCCGCACTTGTTGCCCATCACTTCAATGATCCCTATCCTCTCGTGCGATTCCATGGTGTCGTGTATCTTGGCCATCTCGCTGATCACGTTGTTCACAGCGGTATCAAAGCCGATGGTGTAGTCGGTATACGCAAGATCGTTGTCGATCGTGCCGGGAATCCCGATGGTCGGGATACCAAGGTGGCACAAAACCTTCGCGCCCTCAAAACTGCCGTCCCCGCCCATCACCACCAAGCCGGAAATGCCGAACGCGCGGATCACGTGCAGCGCTTTCTGCTGGCCTTCTATTGTCTTGAACTCTTCGCAGCGCGCGGTCCGAAGGATGGTGCCGCCTTTATGCTCAATCCCCTCAACGTCTTCCACTTTCACGCGGGAAACCCGCCCCTCTATCAGGCCGGCGTACCCCTTGGTGATTCCCATCACCGTCAGGCCCGCGTTTTCGCCCGCCATCACAACGGCGCGTATCGCCGCGTTCATACCGGGCGTGTCGCCGCCGCTTGTCAAAATTCCAATTCTCTGTTTCATCCAATTCTCCCAAATATAAAAATCATATGATGCCGGTCATGCCCCGCATCACCAAAGCCCTCCGAAGGCAAATCGCCTTTGCGGCAACGGCCCGCATCAAGTCTGGGTCCCGTGATTCCGCCGCCCCCCAAAAAAAGCCGTAGGAATCCTGTTTCGACACCCATTTTATCATAATTTTCATTCAAATTACAATGATTTTTGTAATTTTATTTTATTATTACATTTGCGTCGCCCAGCCGTTCTCTGAGCGCGGCAAGCAGCCGGTCGTTGTAGACCACGCAATATTTGCCCGCCACCCTGCGCGTGCTCTCCTTATCCTCCACAAAAAGAATGGTCGGATGGACGCCCGGGTACTGCTCCAGTACGTGCATCACCTGCCCAACCTGCGCGCTCCCCGTCTTCACAAAAAGCTGCATCCCCGCATACTTCCCGTCGTCTTTGGAATAGGGCACAACGGATTCCGCAATGATCTCGGGGTCCTGCCCGGGGGCTGCGGTCACGCGGCCGGAAAGCTGCACAACGGCGTCATTGCGCAAATATTTTTCGTACCTTGCAAAGGCGGAAGGAAAAATAATCACACCCATCCGCGCGGTCAGGTCCTCGATGGCGGCATTGGCCATGGTCGCCTTGGCCTTGGTCACCCGTATTTTCACATCGCTCAATATCCCCAGCAGCTCCACCTGTTTACCGTCATAGTCCATGGCGGTCATCTCGTCCTGGGCGGATTCCATGATCCCCGCCACGGTGTCCGGCCGGCCGGCGAACGCCCCGGCGTACTCCAGCAGCGGATGCCCGCTGATGTAGAGCCCGGTCATCTCTTTCTCGTACGCCATCTTTCGGCTTTGCTCAAATTCGGGCGCGTCCGGAATATCCATCCCGCCGCTAAATTCCTCCTCCGCTATGTCAAACAGAGAAATCTGCCCGGCTGCCTGGCGCCTCGCGGTATCCGTGGCTCGGGCAAGCACACGCTCGTACACCGCCATCAGGGCGGCGCGCGTATGTCCGAACACGTCGAAGCACCCGGAAAGGATCAAACTCTCCAGCCTTTTTTTATTCAGCACAGAAGCGTTGCGTTCCACAAAATCCGCAAAGCCCTTGTAAGCTCCCCGCTCGCGTTCCAAAACAACGCTGTCGATGGCCTCCCCCACAAAAGCGATGGCGGAAAACCCGAATCGTATCTTCCCCGACTCCACGGTAAACTTCATCTCGGAACGGTTGATGTCGGGCGGCAGAATCTCAATCCCGGCCTGCTTTAAACTCTGTATATACTGGGAAAGCCTGGGTTTGCTGGTCAGGTAGCTGTTCAACAGCGCCGTCCAGTATTCCACCTTGTAGTGGACTTTCAAATACGCCGTCTGGTAGGCCACAAACGCGTAAGCGCAGGCGTGCGATTTGTTAAAGGCGTAGTTCGCAAACTCCATCATCTGGTCAAACAGCGCGTTCGCGGTCTTCTTGTCCACCCCCCGCCTGAGCGCGCCCTCCACCGTCACTTGGCCATCCGCCGTCTCACCGT
>Ga0351884_1185_pt1 | contig 14441 bp, 10 predicted proteins | sample BONcelFGM3001F15_FD_206773 | JGI IMG/M metagenome (GOLD analysis project Ga0351884, IMG submission 206773) | Enriched cells from coal bed in the Powder River Basin, Montana, United States - BONCAT cells FGM rep3 HSBNCT.FGM.300.1.F15 ...
GCGCGTTGGCTGTCTGCGCCGATATTTCTTATAACAGCCAGGTGCAGGCCATGGTTGGTAAGGTTCTTGAGGTGTTCGGGCACATCAAATCCAAAACCAAGCTGCGTATTCAGCACAGATTTGAGGACATCCGCACCGTCAAGGCCGGTAATGTCTCCAAGATCGTCTCTACCGCCCGTATAGGCGGCAAAAAAAGTATCGACAGACTGCGCATAAGTGGTTTCAGGGCCGTTCCAAAGGGCTTTATTTGCTTTGACTCCGTGATCCGAAAGAACGAGGATGACCGCATCAGGGTCGTTTTCGATCACGCCTTCCATCGTCTCCACGATACGCCCGCAGATATATTCGTATTGTTCAAGGAAATATCGGGAATCCGACCAATTCATGCTGTTGGCCTCGTCCACAGGCTCTCCGTTGATATCGTAGATAAAAGGCGCATGCGGCGAACAGATATAGCTGAAAGTCAGGGCATTTTCGAAACTATAGCTTTCGGGAAGCGTATAGTGGGTCAGTATCTCGTCGAAAAGATCGTAATTAGAGGGTAATATTCCAAGCGCATCAATCAGGGGCGCAAATAGAGTCCGGTCGAGGATCACTTCGAGTGTGGTTCTGCCATCCTCGGTCACCCGGTATTCCTTGCTCGTGCCGTATTGGAAACGCGGCTCAAAATCGAGAAAACCGTTGACCTCTGTTTCATATAAGTGATAACCCATTTGTTCCATGAGAGTAAAAAACCTTGCATTCCGGAACTGTTCTCGGCAGGCAAAATAACCGTCCGTGTCGTAGTCAAAAGCATAGTCAAAATTGAGCATGCCGGAAAGGCTTTCCATGGTGAACTGTTTATTGTTGGTGCTTTCATCGGAAACGGTGAATCCAAGCGCGCGCATTTCATCGTAGAATCCGGTGTTGTCGTATCCGAAAACCTCCTGCATACACTGCGTGCCGGCAAGTTCATCGAAAACGAAGATATAAAAGTTCGGAAGCTCAGCTTCCTTATCTGCAGCTACCGCAGGTATTTCGATCTCTTCAAGCGAAGCTGCTTTGGCTGACGCTGTTTGCGAAAGACGATTATTTTCGATAAACTGAGGAACAGAAACGGCGATGTTAAAAACGATCAGAGCGGCAGCGACACCGGCCACGATGAATTCTATCTTCCCAGCAGTGGTTTCACCGACGAATCGGATAATAACAAAAAAGCTGGCCGCCACCACTGCAGCGCTGATCAACAGGACAGCGGCGTACCCCAGCGCAGCTACCAGCATGCCGGCGTTTGCCACAATAGCCATGACAATGCCGGAGAGCAGGGCAGCTTTCCGTGATGCTTTGAGGGTGAGCCTAAGTATGAGGTACAAAAGCCAGCCGATAGCTGATAAGACCAGAAGCGGCGGAACGATTTCTTCAAAAGGGAGTTCTGTGAGATTGCTGATAAAAAGATAAAACATTGAAAGCCCTGTACAAAAAACGATGAAAACGAGATCGATCAACGTTTTAATCACGCCCGTATGCGCGCCTTTGACGGGGCTTTCTGATTGATCGCTTTTAAACATTTTGATCCTCCGTTCAAGCGCTGCATCTGCCAGTTGTGATTTTGTCCCTCTTAAAAGCTTTTGCTTTCTATGCAGGGAGGCCTATTCAAACCGTATTTAGATACTTTCATATAAACATGCGCATAAATTATAAGAGGTTTTGAGCATTCCTGTCAATACAAAACGGCACTGATTGGCCTATACCGAGTGAGACAACCGCTTAAATCTTTTGTATGTTTTTTTCTTTTATACCAAGAATGATTCTTGCAGCGGCTATGCGCCGGAACATTTCATACAACGCGAGCGAGGCCGCCAAAGAACCCAGCATGATGACAATGAACGAAAACACCGAGGAGTATCCTGCTTGTACTATATAGTAAGCTATGGCCATCATCACAGACTGGTGCAGCACGTATACAGGATACGATGCACCGTTCAAATAGGAGAGCACAGGCAAAGGTTTATTAAAGTATGTGTCCGCAAAACCCAAGAGTGCAAGGATGATCAGCAGTACGCAAAGGTTCCTAAGTAGGGCAATGCCTCCGGAGAGAAGATCTATGCCACCCGGCCAGCCCAAAGAGCTTGCGAGCATCAGGTACGCGGGTGTAAGAACAAAGGCTGCAGCAAGCGTTGCAAACCTGATGCGGCGTACGGCTGCCATAGTGCCGACGGAGCGTGCAATCAAAAACCCAAGCATAAATAACAATGCAAAAAAGAACGGATTTTTTCCGCCTATGCCGGGCAGCGCTTCGGCAGCTGTCATAGGTACGAACGCAAGCATCAGCATCCAAACATTTATTGATCCCTCTCTTTGTTTGCTCAGCCTGAGCATGAGCGGAAGAAGGGCCATACTGATGACAAAAAGATAAAGTATGAACCACAAGTGTGCAGGCGTAAATCCTCCTGTGTATCCGGATATGTCGTGAAAGTCAGTAAAGTATCCGCTGAGGAACGAAAAATAGTTGCCTGTGAAGTTTTCATGCTGCAGAACTGCATAATATCCCTGTACAGGTACGATCAGCACAAGCCCAAAAAGCAACGGCACAAGAAGCCGGAGCACACGCTCTTGGATATATTCTCCGGGCTTTCGCTTTTGAAGCGCATGAAAAGCAGAAAAACCGGCTATCACAAACAGCAGCGCCATAAGCCAGAAGCCGACAGCTGCAACGAACCAGCTTGAGAACGCATTCGGTGTCGCTTTGATATAGTTTATCTCCCACCAGTCAAAAATGCGGGCAGTATGAAACGGAAAAAGCAAAAAAACAACGAATATTCTCAGCCAGTCAACTCCATATCTTCGCATGGTTTTTCTTTCTCCTTTATTCATAGAAGCTTAAATGATCCGTCTGTATGCTAAAGCATGATCTGTCCTGCCTGATCCGTCTTTCTTGTGATCACAACACGGCACTGTGTGTCATCAAAAAGCGTGGCTTTTATATCAAAGTTTGCATCCTGATCAAGGCCTTTGACCATGCCTTCCATCGGATCAAGGCAGTATATCCGGCAGGGGCTTTGCGTCCCCAGCTTCTTTGTTAAGGCACACAGCATACACCGGGAAGCAGTAGCAGTAAACCCATCTTCGCCATTTGTTTCAATAGTCCAGTCTGCACACCCCATTAATTCAGCAAGCTTTGTAAAAACTTCTTGAGGGCTTGCAATGCCGAACTGGGCAGCGCGTATTTTGCCTCCTGCCAACTGTTCGGTTCTCTTTTGCCGTGTCACCCTTTCGAGCACACCTTCGCGACCCAGTCTCAACACTGCATCAGCCAACGCCCCCGCGTATATGGACTTGAGCATCTGATATTTTTCTACGGTATCCATGACGGCCTCCTTATATAACGTTAGATATGTTTTACATAAAAATTATTTGCCTGTCTGAAACAATAAAGTGATTTGCCTTTTTAGCTTTTCGTCGTCGATGTTTTCATCCAGCAGAATGATTTTGTTAATGACATTTTCCATATAGTTTATCAGTATCTCCGTGACATCTTCGCGCACGCTTGCGTTGTGCACAGCTTTATCGATAAACCTTCTGTTCGCATCAGCACGTTTACTTTCCCAATCCAAGATTCTCTCCCTTGCCTTCCCGTCACCTTCAAAACCCAGCCAGACCTTAAGCGCCATCTTGAACACTTCCCTGTCAAAACCAGATAAGTCCTTTCGGGTCTTTAAAACCTGAAAATAAAGATCTTCCGGCTTTGCATTCACATCCAATTTTTTGTTCAGCTTTTCCGTTACCTTGAGAAACTGGCTGACAACGATCTCTTCAAATAGTTCACTTTTACTTTTATAATGATAATACAAAGTTGGCAGTGAGCATTCAGACGCGCAGGCTATATCCCGCATGCTTGTGCCGTGATATCCCTTCTCACTGAATATACGCACCGCGTTCTCCAATATTCTTTGCTTTGCATTAAGATCAGCCATTCACTTTGACGCTCCGATGCTTATATAACGTTCGTTATTCATAGCATAATCTATTCGCTCATGGTTGTCAATAGTTTATTACCTTTTTAATATCATAGGCAAGTAAACTGAGGCTTATAGCAGATCGTAAATTAATTACTCATTCAGCTTTTCAAAAGCCTTAAGAAAATCCTTATCCGCGTTAACATTTTTCTTAACTTTGTAAATGCGTATCCTGCATTGTTACTGAACGGATCTAAAGGACTTTTTCCTATAGCGTTTTCTTTCCTGACATTTTTCTTTCAAAGATTTCAGCCATTATCGTCGCATCTGCTATGGTCAAACTATTGAATCCAACTGCTCTCTTAATAATTTTGTTGTTATCTCATAGGATAAGGACACAATAATAATTTGATTGTCCATAATAGTTGGATTAAACCTTCTCCGAATGCAGGCTGGGTGATGTGCCCACGATGGCCGTCATAGTGACCTGTGTCAATGCTTTATATGCAAACCGCTCCAAAGCTGTTGACCCACACTTCGCACGACAAGCTGATATTCGGCGTAATAAGGTCTGATAATGCGTACTCTCCAAATACGTTTATGTTCTTTCTCTTTATAGGCCGGTCATTTTCCTGATGTATTCCCTTGCTCTTTTTGCATATTCAAATGGGTTTGCCTTGGCCGGATCCTGTTCGGCTTCAAGGACTAACCAACCTTCGTAACCCGATTCATCCAGGATCTTAAAGATGGGCGCAAAATCCGTCATACCATCGCCGGGTACTGTAAATACGCCATATTTGACCGCTTCAAGAAAGCTCCAGTTTTGACTGACAGCCTTTTTGTAGACATCAGCGCGAACGTCTTTCAAATGCACGTGTGCCACCCGTCCTACATGTTTTTCCAGAACCTGATATGCCGCCTCTGTTGTGCCTTCGGAGAATACAAGATGCCCGGAATCAAAGAGCAGGTAAACATCTTTGCTTGTCGTCTCCATGAATCTGTCTATTTCTTCCGGTGTCTGTATGCCGGTTCCCACATGGTGATGATAGCAAACTTTCATTCCCTTTTCATTTGCGAGCTCTGCCAGTAAATCCATGCCATGGGTAACCTTTGCCCATTCCGCCTCCGTGTATTTCGGTTTGTATTTCAAAACAGGTAAGGGCTTACCCTGTATGCTGTTTCCTTGTTCGCTGCAGCCGATAACCATTGCGCCCAGATCCTTAAGGAAGTCTCTGCGCTCAACAAAAGCTTTTGCGGTTTCATCGACGCCTTTCGTTGTGAAATAAGTGGAAAACCACGCGTTGCAGATCGTAAGCCCGCGCAATTCGAGCGCTTTTTTGAGTACATTCTTGTCTTTCGGATACTTGTTCCCAATCTCACTCCCGGAAAACCCCGCAAGTGCCATTTCACTGATGCATTGCTCAAACGTGTTCTCAGCACCTAGCTCCGGGAGATCATCATTTGTCCATCCGACGGGCGCAATCGCCAATCTGATTTTCTTCTTATCCATGAGCGCCTCCACTTTTAATACTGGCGTGCCTTTTTGAGCATCTCATTTTGCTCATTAGTTACGCCAACGATTTTCTGGTTTTTTGCCACATCGGCCGTGCCGCATCTCCAGAAAGCCTCATAGCCGTGTGTCATTGTTTTTGGCAGCACCTTAATGTCAATAACGGTGGAAACATCTTGTTTCTTCGCGTCTGCGATTGCCGCCTTCAACTCTTTCTCGGTTCTGACGCTATACCCCTTTGCCCCGTAACCCTCGCCGATCTTTGCAAAATCAATGGGGATCAGCCCTCCGGTGAGCGTACCAGCGTTTTTATTCCTGTAGCGGAACTCGGTGCCGAAACTGCCCTGACCTCTCTCCATCTGAAGGTTGTTGATGCATCCGAATCCGGCATTGTCCATCACGATCAGGTTAATTTTCACGCTTTCCTGCAATGCGCTTACAAGTTCTGAGTGCAGCATCATAAACGATCCGTCACCCAGCATCGAATAGACTTCGTTTTCCGGGCACGCGAGTTTCACACCGTAAGCCGCACTTACCTCATAGCCCATTGCGGAATAACCGTATTCCATATGGTATGTTTCCCGCTTCTTGGGTCGCCAGACCCTTTGCATGTCTCCCGGCAGACTGCCGGAGGACCCCACAACGATCGCATCGTCGTCTAACATGGCGTCGAGAATGCTGAGCGCCTTTGTCTGGGTCAAGTCTGTTCCAAAAAATCCTTTATACTCCGTGATCTTATGGTCAAGGTGACCGTCGATCTCAGGCTTAAAACTCTTGCCCGTATATTCAATGGAAAAAAGCCTGCTCAACTCTTTTTCCCATTCCCGCTTCGACTTCTGCACTTCGTCCTTATAGCCAGTCCGGTAATCCGTTCTTTCAAGCTCCATCTGAAGCTGCTCAAGCGCTGCTTTGATGTCCGCTTTAACGCGGATCGCGTCCATCTTGTAAGCGTCAAATGCCGCAATATTGATATTGACGAATTTCTGTGCCTTATGAAACAGCCATTTGGACGCTGATGTAAAATCCGTATACCTTGTACCGAGCCCTATAACCAGATCCGCTTCTTTCGCAATCACATTTGCAGCCATGCAGCCTGTCGTGCCGATGCCGCCAAGATTCAGGCCATGGTTGTATTCTAACGCGCTTTTACCAGCCTGTGTTTCGCCAAAAGGTATGTTGAAAGCCTCGGCAAAGTTTTTCAAAGCATCTGCCGCCGCAGAATACCGCACGCCGCCGCCGCATACGATTATTGGCTTTTTGGCTTGGCGGATCGCATCTGCTGCTTCTTGAATCATTTCCCTTGTCGGCGGCGTTCGCTCGATCCGGTGGACTCGCTTCTCAAAGAAATACTCCGGGTAATCATATGATTCAGCCTGCACATCCTGCGGAAGGCAAACCGCAACAGCACCTGTTTCGGCCGGATCGGTCAGCACACGCATGGCGTTGATCATAGCGTTCATGAGCTGTTCGGGGCGGTTTATCCTGTCCCAGTATTTGCATACCGCACGGAAAGCGTCGTTTGTGGATATCCCTGCGTCGTGAAACTGCTCTATCTGCTGTAAGACTGGATCAGGCTGCCTGCACGCGAATGTGTCTCCGGGAAGAAGCAGCAGAGGGATCCTGTTGGCAGTCGCTGTTGCAGCCGCTGTTACCATATTTGCCGCGCCCGGACCCACGGATGACGTACAAGCGTAAATCTGTTTTCTCAGTTTTTGCTTAGCATAAGCTGTTGCAGCATGAGCCATCCCTTGTTCATTTCTGCCTTGATGTATAATGAGTTCTCCGGCATCTTCCTCCAACGCCTGCCCGAGGCCGAGAACATTGCCATGCCCAAAGATGGTGAATATGCCTTTTACAAACCGCTGCTGGCGATTGTCAAACTCCACATACTGTTTGTTAAGAAACCTGACCAGCGCTTGCGCTGTTGTAAGTCTCATTGTTTTCATAGTCTTATCTCCCTGTTTTTTTAGGCCGTGTAGCCACATCCTTATCTAGAAACCACTTATCCTCTGTCGTGAAACATTCCTTTACGTATACGCTTTCTCATAAGAGACAACATTTTTATATTTTTTTTAATGAAATAATGTCATTCTTTATATTGCCGCCTCGACTTGTCAAAATGTTAATATCACTTTTAGTGCCCCAACGCCTTTTTCTGCAATGTCAAAGGCTTGTTTCCATTCTTCAAGCGGATATTTATGTGTAACAACTCCTTTTGTGGGCATTTTGCCATTGCCAATCCACTCAATAACCGATTCATAACAGTATGGGCTTATATGGGATCCGTAAATATCGAGCTCTTTTCTGTCTCCGATAATACTCCAATCAACCGATGTTTCTTCTTTAAAGACACTAAATTCTACAAATGTACCCATTTTCCTTATTGCTGCAAGGCCTTGATGTACACTTTTCGGATTCCCTGCTGCTTCAATATACTTATCGCAACCGTACCCGTCAGTGATTAGCATTATCTTTTTGACCACATCTTCCTTTGTCGGATTCATGACAATATCTGCACCGAATTCTTTTGCAATTTGAAGTCTTTCATCAATTATATCCAATACAATTAGTATTCTTGGCTTCTTTAATTTTACTGCACCAGTAATACCAAGGCCGAGTGGCCCAGCTCCGGATAATACAACCACGTCGTTATTGCCAATTTGAGCACGGTCAGCACAATGCTTTGCACATGCATATGGCTCAATGAGGATTGCTTTTTCTATAGGAATATCTTTTTGAACTTGATAGTTTAACGCTCTTTTTGAATACTTCATATATTCGGCCAATCCGCCGTTCAAATAATTTTTAAATCCATACACATCATTTTTCTGACATAAAGAATAATGCCCCGTCTTACAAAAACGGCATTCCCAACAAGGTACGATCTGCTCCGAGATGACCCTGTCTCCAATCTGAAAATTGCCCTTAACATTCGTTCCAAGCATTGCCACGGTGCCAATAAATTCATGACCGGGGATAACGGGCGTTTTCATATACGGTTCATTTTCACTGTCGCCCCAAAAACTAGGCGCTCCATTATATGCCTTTATGTCCCCTGCACAAATACCGCAAGCTTCAACCTTTATCAGGATTTCTCCTTCATCTAGTTGCGGCACAGACACTTCTTCGATTCTATAATCTTTTGGTGCATACGCTACCAGCGCTTTCATCATTTTAGGGATAGCCATTTTTCTCTTCTCCATTTCTAAACTGCATTTTCGTTTGATCGCATTCTCCTATGAAGCAGAATACTTAAAGGCAACACCAACAAAAGCGGTATAACCAATAACAGCAGTGCCAAGCTGTAACCAAAAATATCGCTCAGGCTTCCCACAATTGGGCAAAAAACAAAAATCGCGGTATAATATCCCAAAGCCGACAGCCCAGAAGCTGCCGCCGTATTTTTATCCGCGATTTTACATGAAGCTCCGAATATCGCAGGAAAGTTCACGCCACACGCAACAGCTGTAATACCTATCAATATGATCTTTGATATCACATCCTGTACCAGCATCGCCGCTGTCCAGAGCCCGGCACCAGCTGTGTTCATTATTGCCAGTACTTTACCTTGAGAAAAGCGATCGGCTACCGTTGAGTAGAGCAAGCGTGAAACGATCATTCCAAGAAACAAAGATGACAGCGCCCATGCTCCTTCAACGGGTCTCCCGTTAATCAAGGAGACAGCGCCGGAAACATTGTATATAGTACACATCTGCCATATTGATGTAAGAACCATAAGCAGATATATTTGCTTCATGCCCGGTTTACGCAGTACTTTTAGCACTTCACGATACCTGTAACGTATATTCAGCTTATCTGTTATCAAAGGCATGCGAATCTCATCATAAAAAACGGAAAAAGTAAAAGCGCAGCATATCAGAATAGCGCCCCCGATAATCAACAGCGTCTGCCCTAGCCCTATAGATTCATACAGGCTCTGTGCGATAAATGGCATAACAAACGCCCACAAGCTAAATACCATATGCAGAATCGTTAATAAGCGCTGCTTATTAGTCGTTGCTATATTTACAAGTACAGAGTTTGATAATATGTTAATCAACCCTGTCGACAGTCCGATCGAAATAAATATGAGCCAAAAAACCATGAAAAGCGGCAGAACAGACATACTTATCAAAGCAACCGCTAGCATAATTCCCGCCAATGCAATGATTTTTCTTTGGTTCAGCGAATCAATATATAATATACTGATGACTGCTATTAAAACTCCACCAACGCTTTGTGCTGACAATAAAGTATTCGCCTGCTCAATGGTGATATTATAATAGCTTCGAATAGGATCCAACAGTTGCCCGAAAAGCGAGATGGCGGTTGCGAAACAAGCCATAAGAACGTAAATAGCTAATAGTTTCATCCCCATTCCAGCTGAATTTTTCATGTTAATCCTTTAAATACGTATTATAGCCGATCAAAACCGAATCACAAGGCAGCCGGTCAATTTATCTGCATCATATTCAGCCAGTGCAGTATGGCAGTCACCCTGTTCCTTTACTTATGCACGCACAATCCTTCCGTGTCGTGCGCGGCTTCCATGATCATCTCGGACACCGTAGGATGCGCGTGCACTGTATCTATGAGCTCGTCTATCGTGCCCTCCGCGCGCATGGCGGCGCACACTTCACCGATCATGTCGGTGGCCCGAGGGGCCATGATATGGCATCCGAGTATCTCTCCGGTACGCGCCTCCGTGACCAGCTTGACCAGCCCGTGCGCTGCGCCCATGATCATCGAACGCCCGTTGCCTGCAGCATCAAACCTGCCTACGCGTATGTCGAGCCCCTTGTCTTTGGCTTGCTGTTCGCTCAGCCCCACGCATGCGATCTCGGGTTCGCAGTACACGCAGGACGGAATGATGTTGTCGGCATAGGTTTTGTTCTCACCTGCGATGTTGTGTGCCGCCACCAGCCCCTGCGCCGACGCCGCGTGCGCGAGCTGCATGCCGCCCGTCACATCGCCTATGGCCCAGATGCCCTGTATGTTCGTGCGCATGCGCTCATCTGCCGTGACAAAGCCTTTTGTTTGCTTGATGCCGAGCGCCTCAAGGCCAAGCCCGTCCGTCACCGGCTTCCTGCCGACCGCGACGATACAGAGTTCTCCCGTCACGCTCTTTTTGCCGTTCTGGTCGAAATGTACGCTCACGCCGTCTTCTATTCTTTCGACCTTCGCGCCCGTATATATGCCCACCCCTTTTTTCTCAAGCGTTTTTCTCATCATGCCTGCGATCTGCGTGTCCACTGTGGGCAGTATCTGCGGCATCATCTCGACAACGGCCACCTTTATTCCGAACGCCGCGTACAGCGTCGCGAACTCGATACCAATCACACCGCCGCCGATGATCACAACGCTTTGGGGCAGCTTTGTCAACGCAAGCGCCGCGTCCGAATTGATGACACCGTCAACGCTGTCTATCCCAGGTATGGGCACACTTGCGGGCATAGAGCCTGTCGCAATGATGATATTGTCTGCCTTCAATTCCCTGCCGCCTGCGATGATGGTGTTTTTGTCTTTGAACGCGGCTTGCGCGCTCATGACCTCCACGCCCGCTTTCTTTTCAAGGTGCGCGATACCCTGCCGCAGCTTTTTCACCACGGCGTCCTTTTTCTGAGCTACTTTTGCGTAGTCATAGGAGACGTTCTCTGCTGTGACGCCATACTCTTTGGCTTTCCGCACGGTCTCGTACACTTCCGCGCTGTGCAGCAGTGATTTTGTGGGTATGCATCCGTAGTTCAAACATGTGCCGCCGAGCTTGTCTTTTTCTATCAGCGCCACCTTTTTGCCAAGCTGCGCAAGGCGTATCGCGGCAACGTATCCGCCCGGTCCGCCGCCTATGACAGCCGCATCAAAATTTTCATTCATTTTGTCACCTTATAAGAAGCAGAAACGGCTGCTCAAGATATTGCTTGACTCTCATCAAAAACTGCGCCGCGGGCGCACCGTCCACCACGCGGTGGTCATACGTTAATGTCAGCTCCATGATCGGCCGCACTGCAATCTCGCCGTTGTCCGTCACGATGGGTGTCTTTGTGATCTTGCCGACAGCGAGTATGCCGCTCTCCGGCGGATTGAGTACGGCCACAAACGAGTCAAGCCCGAACATGCCGAGGTTCGAAATGGTAAAACTGCCGCCTTGATACTCATCGGGTTTGAGCTGTCCGTTTTTGGCCTTGTCCGCGAGCTGACGCGTGGCTTCCCCTATTTGCTCGAGTCCCATCAAATGCGCGTTCTTGATCACCGGCACGATCAGCCCATTGTCGAGCGCCACGGCGATGCCGAGGTTGACATAGTGCTTTAACACAATGCCGTCATCCTTAAGCTCGGAATTCATCATGGGGTGTTCCAGCAAGGCGCGGCAGACCGCAAAAGAGATGATGTCGTTGTACGATACTTTTTTGCCCGCCGACTTAAACGCTTCCCTTAAGCGCACCGTTTCGCTTAAGTCCGCTTTGACGCGGTGCGTAGCCTGAGCTGCGGTGCGCAGACTCTGTGTCATGCGTTCTGCAATCACTTTGCGCATCCCGGTAAACGCAACACACGTTTCTGATGCCTCCAAAGGTTTGCTTAACGCTGCGGCGCTCATGATATCTGCTTTTGTGATCTTTCCTCTGGCGCCCGTACCTTCGATATCATTGATATTGGCCTGGCTGAGTTCGGCAACTTTTTTTGCAAGCGGTGTTGCCTGCACGCCCGGCCCAGCATCAGCCAGTATGTCTTTCTCTATGATGAGCCCCTCAGGGCCGCTGCCCGTTATGTTAAGATAATCGATGCCTTTGGTTTCGGCCAGCGATTTGGCGCGCGGCGTGATGAACACATGCTCGCCCTGTTTTGTTTCTGCAGCTTTGGGTTCCTGATATGTGTCCTCTTTTGGCACTGATTCTTCTTGTTTCTGCTCAGAGAAAACAGGTTCGCTTTCCAGAAGAGCGGAGTAGTCCTCTCCCGGTTCGCCGATGATGGCGATGACTTCTGTGATGGGCACCGTCTCGCCCTCGCCGCGCACGATCTTCAAAAGTGTGCCCGAATCGGGCGCGTCTATGGTAATGGTCAGCTTGTCCGTTTCCATCTCGAACAGCGGTTCATCTTTTCTTGCTTCTTCCCCTTCCTTCACAAGCCAGGATATGATGGTGCCTTCCGTCATTTGCAGCCCCTGTTTGGGCATAATCACTTTTTTGGCCATACTATGACTCCTTACCTGTAAAGCGTTTTGCGTACTGCTGCCTTGATCTGCTCTTTTTGCGGCACGACCGCGTTCTCAAGTCCAAGGTTGAAAGGCAGTGTGCACATCATGGCGCCAACCCGCTCAGGCGGTGCGTCTAAGTATTTGAACGCCTGCGCCGTGGCCTGCGCCGCAATCTCAGCGCCAAACCCCATGACCTCGTGCGCTTCGTGCACGATGACCAACCGGCCGGTCTTTTTTACAGACGCGACGATGGTGTCCATATCAAGCGGCACAAGCGTACGCGGATCTATGACTTCGCACGAGATGCCTTCGGCTTCAAGTTCTTTGACCGCCTCCATCGTTCTTGGCACATACAAAAGACTGCATACGATCGTGACATCCTGCCCCTGCTGCACGGTATTGGCTTTGCCGAACGGGATCGCGAATTCCGGATCATCCGGCACCTCGCCTTTGGTGGCGTACAGCGCTTTGTGCTCAAAAAACATGACGGGGTTGTCGTCGCGTATCGCCGTGCGCAGCAGACCTGCCGCATCGGCAGGCGTTGAGGGGCACGCCACCTTCATGCCGGGTATATGCATGAACAGCGACTCGACCGACTGGGAATGCTGGCCCGCGTTGCCGCGCCCGACGCCCTGCTGACCGCGCACCACGAGAGGCACCTTGGCCTTGCCGCCGAACATGTAGCGTATCTTGGCCGCCTGATTCAAGAGCTGATCCATCGCGAGGTAGGCAAAATCCATATACATAAGTTCGACAACAGGACGCAAACCCGCAGTTGCAGCACCTACGCCTGCACCCACGAACGTTGCTTCACTGATCGGCGTATTGCGCACGCGTTTTTCACCGAACTGGCCAACCAGACCCCGTGTGCAACCGAAAATACCGCCCTGCTCAGCCACGTCCTCTCCCATGACAAACACGGTCTCGTCACGCTCCATTTCCTGTGCCAATACATCTTTGATCGCCTGTGCGTATGTTTTAATTGCCATATCTATGCCTCCGCCCCGGAAACGCAATACACGTTATCCATCACTGTTGAAGGATCCGGCTCCGGGCTTTCAAGAGCAAAGGTGGCCGCGTCTTCAACATCCGCCATCGCTTTTTTCTCTATCGCGTCGAGTTCAGCAGCGCTGGCTGTTTTGTCTTCAAGCATCTTTGCCTTCATCAGCGGGATCGGACATTTTTCCATCCAGGCTTTGACGTCAGCTTTTGAACGGTACACCTCCGGGTCTCCCGTCCAGTGGCCGCAAAAGCGATAGGTTTTGGCTTCTATCAGCGTCGGGCCCTTGCCCGCTCTCGCGCGTTTGATCGCCGTCTGCACCGCTTCGTACACGGCATACACGTCGTTGCCGTCCACCGTCACGCCGGGCATGTCATACCCTTTGGCGCGTATACTCACATCACCCACCGATGTGCTCTGCGTGACAGGAACTGAAATTGCATAATGGTTGTTCTCGCAGATGAATATAACCGGCAGTTTCCAGACTGAAGCAAGGTTGAGGCTTTCATGAAACGTGCCCTGGTTAGCGGCTCCGTCTCCGAAAAAAGAAACTGTCACCCTGTCCGTGCCAAGATAGCTCTGCGCAAGCGCGCCGCCCACGGCGATGGGTAGACCGCCGCCCACGATGGCATTGGCTCCCAGGTTGCCTTTTTTTAAGTCCGCGATATGCATCGAGCCTCCCCGTCCTTTGCAGAAGCCCGTTTCCTTGCCCATCAGTTCTGCCATGGCAGCTTTAAGATCTCCGCTTTTGGCAATGCCGTGGCCATGGCCTCTGTGCGTGCTCGTGATATAATCTTCATCCGA
>Ga0351884_1186_pt1 | contig 14228 bp, 10 predicted proteins | sample BONcelFGM3001F15_FD_206773 | JGI IMG/M metagenome (GOLD analysis project Ga0351884, IMG submission 206773) | Enriched cells from coal bed in the Powder River Basin, Montana, United States - BONCAT cells FGM rep3 HSBNCT.FGM.300.1.F15 ...
AACGCCGGCAACGCCTTCTAAGAACTTGAGCACGACATTGCCAGTGAACCCGTCGCACACGATGACATCATAGTCGCCCGAAATAAGATCGCGCCCCTCCGCATTGCCGACAAAATTGACCGGCATCTGGCGGATCATCTTAAACGCTTCTTTGGTGAGCTCATTTCCCTTTTCTTCCTCCGAACCGTTGCTGACCAGTCCGACCCTTGGCGATGCGATACCTTCGACCTTTTTCATATAAATGCTGCCCATGAGCGCAAACTGCGCAAGGTAAGACGGGCGGCATTCGGTATTCGCACCGGCGTCGATCAGCAGCACTCTTCCGGTTTTTGACGGCAAAGTCGGCGCAAGTGCGGGGCGTCTGACGCCCGGCAGCCTTCTGACGATCAGCGTTGCACCTGCGATCATGGCGCCTGTGCTGCCAGCGGTGATAAACACGCTGCCTTCTCCTTCGGAAAGCAAGCGCAGCCCTTTGACCAACGAGGAATCACGCTTGTGGCGGATCGCTTCGACAGGCGGCTCAGCCATATCTATAACTTCTGTTGCATCTACAATATTTATACGTGAGCTGTCAAATTGATATTTTGCAAGTTCGGCCGAAAGCATATCTTTTGGGCCGGTGAGTGTTAAGTGAAGAGACGGCATTTGCTTTAACGCCATGGCGCAGCCTTCAATGATGGCCTGCGGCGCGTTGTCTCCCCCCATCGCATCGACAATGACTTTCAAACCGATACCTCGCTGCTTCTTTTTTATATGGGTAGTATATATAAAATAAAACGCCTTTGCAACAATTTTTCTATGCCTTAAGTTCTAAACAAAACCGCACCTTATTACGTCGCATTGTATAGTCCATATAACAAAAAAGGTGGGCAGCTTAATCGCACCCGCCTGATTTGGTGTCGCCGAAAAGGCCTCAGCTTATTTCTCTTTCTTGGGTTTCTCTGTTTCTATGACCTGTCTGCCGTTATAATAACCACATGCCGCGCAAATCCTGTGCGTCAGCTTTTTGGCATGGCACTGCGGGCATTCCGCGATGCCGGGCATTGAGAGCTTATAAGTTGCTGAACGCCTTGTATTCCTGCGCTGTTTGGATGTTTTTCTCTTTGGTACCGCCATTTATCTACACCTCCTCGTCATCATACAATTCTGCCAGTTTCGAAAACGGGCTGTTTTTCTCTTCCAAAGGTGTGCAGCTGCATGCGCCTTCGTTGAGACTCTTTCCGCAGCGGCTGCAGAGCCCTTCGCAGCCTTCATCACAGAGCATCCGCGGCGGCAGATTGATCACCACATTGTCCTCGAGCATCTGCGATAAGTCTATGGTTTCGCCGTTATAAGCGTACATGCCCTCTTCCGGCTGCTTTTTATAGTATTCGGCAAAATCAAAGCCGAGTGTATACACAGATTCTTCCGCGCACCGGGCGCACCGGGCTTTTAAGTCCGCATCAAAGCGCCCTGTCACGATCACGCCCTCGCCGTCATAGCGCCACTCGCATTCTACGCTTGCGCCGCCGGGAAACTCATAGGTTTCGCCTATAAACTCTATGGCTGCAAACTCGCCTCTGTGCTTTTTGGAGAAAGCTTCTCCTTCGCTTTTCACAGCTTGCGCAATGTCTATCTTCATGTTTCTACCTGCCTAAATCGGGCGCTTCGTCAACGGCTAAAATTATATTTTACCCGCGCCCATCTGTCAACTTCTTTTTTGGGTGCGCCTAAGTCATGATCAAAGGCAGCTTAAAAAGCGTACGTTTCATGTCTGCCATCTCAATGTGCCTCTCGATATACAAACGCAGATCCTTGACATTGGCCGCCCGCTCGATTCGCGCACCGCCAGAGAAGATCCGCTTGGAAATAGCACCGGCACCGAAAGCAAGAACATCGCACTGTTCCTCCATATTGTCGATGTTGTAGAGGCACACTTTGCTGTCAATCATATACCCTGCATTCTCAAGGCTGCCCTTCATGTACTTTTGGCGGTACATATAGTATGCGCGGTATCCGGCATTCTCAAGCATTGCCCATGCCTTATCAACAGCCTTCGCAGTCTCCCCGTCAGTGGGAAACGCATCCATATTCTTGGCCGCAAAAGCCGACGCGCGTTTGACTGCAAGCGTATGCACGGTGATGTTTTGCGGTTTCAGTGCGATCGTTTGCTTAAGTGTGCTGCAAAACTGCGCCTGTGTTTCGCCAGGAAGCCCCGCGATCACATCCACATTGATGGCCTCAAATCCGGCCTTTTCCACCAGCGCATACGCATCGAAGAACTGCGACGCGCTGTGCCTCCTTCCGATGCGCTCAAGCGTCTCATTTAAGAGCGTTTGCGCATTCACACTGATACGCCCTGCGCCAAAGGCCCTGATGATCGATAATTTTTCCTCATCTATGGTATCGGGACGCCCTGCCTCTACCGAAAACTCCTTAGCCCCCTTTGCGATCGCTGCCGCTCTTTGCAGCACGCGTTCCAATAGCGCCGGCGGCAGAGCTGTGGGGGTGCCGCCGCCGATATACAGCGCACGCACGCGGCGCGCGCCGATGATGCTCTCAGCGGTTTCCATCTCTTTGAGCAGCGCATGTACATATTTTGGCTGCGCATCGGCAAATGCATCGGGCGAAAAAGAAGCGAATGAACAGTATGCACAGCGCGTAACACAGAACGGTATGCCTATATAAACGTCGACCGCGTCTTCGGCGGGCAAAAAAGCCTTTTGTGCCTCTACGATGCTCTTTGCAAAATCATACTTTTGCGGCGAGACATCGAATTCATCAAGAAACAGCGCCTTTGCGCCTGCAGCACCAATCTCAGCCTCGCTGTCACGCAGCAGTTTTGTCGGCCGCACGCCCGTCAGCGATCCCCATGGCAGCCTTTCTCCAAAGTGCGCCAGCAGCGCACGGTAAGTGCTGATCTTCGCGGCACGTTTGGCAGCGCGTTTATAAGCAAGCGCACCCTCAGGTACATCACATGTGTAGCTGTTTCGTGACACATATGTTCCATGATGACAGACAAGTGAGAGGCTTATCAATGCACCGTTCGTTTCTGTCAGCGTGTGCAGCACGGCCAGCCCTTCCGAAGGCAAAGCAGGCTCATCAAGCTGCTTAATGCGCCGCGTGTCAATAAAGAGGCGGACCACCTCACAAATATCGCCGAAAAAAGACGGCATGTTGGTGTGCAGCGCTATCATTGCTTAAAAAAGGGATTGGCTGAGAATTCAGCGTAAAGTGTTGTTTTGATGCCGTGGCCTGTGTACACGGTATAATCTCTGTCAAGGCCGCGCAGCACATGCAGAAGCGAGTGCCGGTACTCTCTTGCATCGCTGCCCGGAAAGTCGGTGCGTCCGCAATACATATAAAAAAGCGTATCGCCGGAAAAAAGCGCATCGCCCGCGATATAGCAGACGCTGCCCCCCGAGTGGCCGGGCGTATGCAGCACCTGTACATCAATACCCGCGGCGTTTATAGTCTCGCCGCCTTTTAAGAGGACATCCGCTTTGGTCAAACGAACCGATGTGCCGGAAAAAAACGAGAGGTTGGCCTGTTGGCTTTCCAGCATAGAGGCGTCCCGGCAGTGTATGCAGACCTTTGCGCCCGTATAGTCTTTCAGCTGCGCCACCGCACCGATATGATCAAAATGGCCGTGTGTCAATAGAATGTGCGTCACGGTCTTAATACCATGTGTTTCAAGCCGCTCTATGATGCGTTCAAAGTCCGCGCCCGGGTCTATCACGAAGGCCTGCTCTGCGCCGTCCTTATATACAACAAACGCGTTGGCCTTAAGCGGCCCCGTCGCGATTTGTACCACCCTCATTATTTTATATTCCTCCGTTAAAGTCTTCGCCGTGAATCAAGCAGAATGGTCACCGGCCCGTCGCCTTCTCTCTCAACGCGCATATATGCGCCGAACCGCCCTGTATGCGTTTCTATGCCGAGCGCGCGAAAGGCCGCAATACAATCCTCGTACATCTTCTTGGCGGTCTCCGGCTGTGCAGCACGCGAAAAGTCAGGACGAAAGCCGCGTCTGACGTCTCCGTGCAATGTAAACTGGGAGACCACGAGCAGCGCGCCTTTGGTATCCTGTATACTGAGGGACATTTTCCCCTCGCTCGGGAATATGCGCAGCCCCGCGGTTTTACGCACGATATAATTAAGATCGTCCGGCGTGTCTCCCTGCTCTACGCCCAGCAGGACAAGCAGGCCGCTCCCTATCTGCCCTGTGATCTCTTCTCCGATCTTTACGCTGGCGCTCAAAACGCGCTCTGCCACTGCGATCATAAGCTATTTATGTATGCGGAACGCTTCGCGCACGCCGTCTATGGATTTTAAAGCACGCAATATGGCATCAAGCTGTGCCGTCTGCGTGATCTCAAAGCCAAACACCATGAACGCTGTTTTGTTCTTGCCCATACGCGCATTGACCGATGTGATGGAAACGCCCATGCCAAACAGTTTTGCGGAAACCTCGGCAATCAGGCCGGAGCGGTCGTCCGCGGTCACCTGCACCTCTACATTATAACTTGAACTGTCCTCTTTTGACCACTTGACTTCAATCATGCGGCCGGATTCGAAATCCGCTGTCGTGACATTTGAACAGTCGCTGCGGTGTACCGACACCCCGCGCCCGCGTGTCACATAACCGACAATCTTATCGCCCGGCACAGGGTTGCAGCATTTGGCAAAACGTACGACCATATCATCATAACCCATCGCGATGATGCCGCTGGCCTCGCCCGTCTTGCGCGGTTTTATCTGGCCTGTTTGTATTTCTTCTACTGGTTTGTGTTCCTTGCGGTACGCCTCTATCAGCTTATGCAGTATCTGCCCTGTGGCGATGCCTCCGTACCCCACAGCCGCATACATATCCTCAGGCGTCTGCAGCGTAAATTTCTTATAGACCTCCTTGAGCCACTCTGGCTTAAAAAGTGTCTTCAATTCAAACCCGCGGCGTTTTGCTTCCTTTTCGAGCATATCGCGGCCTTTGACGATGTTCTCTTCTTTGTACTCTTTCCTGATCCAGTTTCTGATCCGGTTTTTGGCCTGAGACGTTTTGACGATCTTAAGCCAGTCACGCGAGGGGCCTTTGGATGAGGATGATGTAACAATTTCTACGATATCGCCAGACTTAAGTTCATATGTGAGCGGAACGATCTTGCCGTTGACTTTCGCACCGATACACCTGTTGCCGATCTCGCTGTGTATACCGTAGGCAAAATCAAGAGGTGTCGCCCCCAGTGTGAACTCTTTGACATCGCCTTTGGGGGTGAACACATAGACTTTGTCGGAAAAAAAGTCGATCTTGAGCGTTTCCATGAATTCGCGCGAGTCTTTGGTATCCGTCTGCCATTCAAGCAGCTCGCGCAGCCATGCCAGCTTTTTGTCCATATCATCCTGGGATGTGCCTTCTTTGTAATGCCAGTGCGCCGCGATACCGTACTCTGCCGTCGAATGCATTTCACGCGTACGGATCTGGACTTCAAAGGGGCGTCCGTCCCTGCCTAGAACTGTGGTGTGGATCGATTGGTACATATTCTGTTTGGGCACGGCGATATAATCCTTAAAGCGGCCGGGTATAGGTTTCCAGACCGTATGCACCGTGCCTAAGACCGCATAGCAGTCACGCACATTATTGACGACAATACGGATCGCGATCAGGTCATAGACCTCTTCAAAGGCTCTTTTCTTGTTATGTATTTTGTTATAGATGCTGTAAATGTGCTTTGGCCGCCCTTCAATATCCGCCTCGACACGGATCTTTTTGAGATGCTTTCTGATCTCTTCGATGACCGTAGCAATATACTCACGGCGTTCCGCACGCGTTTCAGTCAGCTTCTCGGCAATCTCAAAATACGCTTTCTTATCAAGGTATTTGAGCGCTAAGTCTTCAAGTTCCCATTTGATGGCGTTTATGCCGAGCCTGTGCGCGAGCGGCGCAAAGATCTCCAACGTTTCCTTGGCTTTGGCGATGCGTTTGTCCTCGCTTTGGTAAGCAAGCGTGCGCATATTGTGCAGCCGGTCTGCCAGCTTGACGAGTATCACACGGATATCGCTTGCCATCGCCAGAAACATCTTGCGCAGATACTCAGCCTGGTGCTCTTCTTTGGAAGAAAAACTGAATTTGCCGACTTTGGTCACGCCGCCGACGATCTGCGCGATCTCAGAGCCGAACTCGGCTTCTATCTCTTTGATGGTCACGCCCGTGTCTTCCACGATATCATGAAACAGCCCCGCAACGACGGTCGTCATGTCAAGCCCTAAGTCAACAAGTATGCCGGCTACCTCGTAGGGATGCATGAAGAAAGGCTCCCCGGAAAGCCGCCTCTGCCCATCATGCGCTTTTTCCGCAAACGAAAAAGCCTTCTTAAAATATGCCTGATCATCAGGAAGGTATCTTTGTTCTACTTTTTCGGTCAGCGTACGGGTGCTGCGCTCTATGTCATTCATTGATCAGATCCTCAAAACCTCTGTAACAGGCGCTCTGCCGAAGTTCCTTTTTCTGTCCGGTTTTTAATGCGGTTATTCTACCATTTTTTTCGGTGACTAGCAACTCAAGCTCGCCGAACACCCTTAATGCAAACACCGCCTTTGCTTTATCGAGCCCCAGTTTCCGTGCGAGCTCGTCGGCAGTTCGGGGCCTGCGCGCAAGCAGCTGCAGCAGCTTTTTATGATACGCGAGCAGTTCGTCCCGCGATGCAAAGCAAAGTATGGCATAGCTGCGGTAGCAGTCTTTTATTTCTTCGTTCCACAAAGCATCGTGCTCAAGCGGCATACCGACGCGCATGACGCGCCCATGGCCGGCCGCCTGCCCGCAGGCAATGCAGTTTTCCGGTGTGTATGTTTTTTTGTCCCAAAGCGCAAGCCTTCCATCTTTAAGAGCTTCCTGTACCAAAGGCAAAGACACAAGGTAATCAAACGCGGGACGTGTATTGACCGAAACACACAGGCCAAACCGGCTTTTTGCCAGTTCTGTCTTAAGCTTGGCGCAGAACGCATCTGCCGTCAGCATATGCATTTTAGCTGCTGCCGGCTGCGCCAATTCGTCGAAAAAGCCCTGAAGCAGAAACGGCGCATTGGCTGCGGCAAAGCTTTCCTCGAGCGCCGGGCTGTGTCTGAAAACAATGTCCTTCACGATCAGCTGCGGTTTGCCTGAAAAACCGTCCATGTTCGCTTCGCAGATGAAATCCGCGCGGTCAGGCACAAGCTCATGCGCCTGTTTATAGTAAAAGGCAAGTGCGCCGCACATATCATCACCCTGAGCCATTGTGAACTTCAAATGCGGGCTGTCCTCTCTGCCCACAAAACGCGGCATCTTAAGAACCGCGTTTTTAATTGCAATGGCAGGTTTCTCGTTGCCCTGCCCGAAAGGCTCAAGCCGGTTTATATCATCCACAAGCGCTTGTGACACATCCGCTGTTTTAAGCGCCATGTCATAAACGCGCCTGCCTATAAAAACGCTTTCATCATAATGCGTGCGCAGATACTCACAAAGATCGCGGCGAAGATCCTCCAATATTTCCGGTGCGATGGTAAGGCCGGCTGCCTGCGCGTGCCCGCCGAACTTTTCATATCTGTCCGCGAAAGCTGCGAGCGCTTCATAGATATTAACGCCCTCAATGCTGCGTGCCGAACCGATCAAACGCTCTTGCCCGCCCAGCAGCACACACGGGCGCGCGTATTTCTCCGCGATCTTTGCGGCCGCGATCCCGATCACGCCCGTATTCCATTCCGGGCAAGCCAGCATGATCACCGGCTCACTGTAAATATCCTGTTCTCCGATCATATGCTCGGCATCAGCCATGATCTCACCAACCTCTTGCCTGCGCTGGTCATTGAGGGCACACAACTCCCGTGCATTCTGGCAAAGAGCGCCGCTTGATTTGACTGCTTTTAAAATGTCGATCGCAAGATGCGCAGTATCCATGCGGCCGGCTGCATTGATGCGCGGCCCAAGAGAAAAGCTGACCCCGTAAGATGTCATTCCGGAAAGGCTGATTCCCGCCGCCTCCGCAAGCGCCGACACACCCGCAGATGGTTTTTTGCGCAGCTTTTCAAGCCCCATATATGCAATCACCCTGTTTTCTCCGAGCAGCGGCACGATATCCGTGATCGTACCGATTGCGATAAGATCGATATAGCCCATCGCAACAGGCAGCGAAGAAAGCGCATGTATCAGCTTGAATACCACGCCGCAGCCCGCAAGACGGTCATCCGGGTATGTGCTGTCTTTCCGCTTGGCGTTGATGATGTATGGCGTATCGGGAAGCGTATCGCCGCACTCATGGTGGTCGGTGATGATGACATCCACGCCGAGGCTGTGCGCTGATTCCGTCTCCGCGATATTTGTGATGCCGCAGTCCACCGTGATGATCAGAGCGCTTCCTTCTGCCGCGATCTGCTCGACCGCCGCTTTATTAAGTCCGTATCCCTCTATGTGCCGGTTGGGCGTCTTTATCGCGGCCTCTGCGCCGTTGTCTTTCAAATATCGGTAGAGCGCGCAGCCCCCTGTTGTGCCGTCAGCATCATAATCACAAAACACCGTGATCTTCTCACGCTGTGCCAAGGCTTTTCGGATGCGATCAACCGCTGCCGCCATATCGGGCAGCAAAAGCGGGTCGTGCAGCTGTTCGGGGCCTGGATGCAAAAAGCGTTTGGCCAGCGCAGGTGTGGAAATGCCGCGTGCGATAAGCAGCCCGGCAGCCTGTGCGCACAGGCCGGTTTGTTTCTGCAAAAGCGCTGTCTGTTCAGGCTCCGGCTCGCTCATGCCCTCTCGTTTTATAAATTTGAGCATCTGCCTCCCACTTTCCCCTTTCTATGATACGTAAAAGCCTCTCCCTTTCAGGGAAAGGCTTTTTTCTCATGGACAGCTCGGCTTTTATGACTTTCTGGCTGTTTTGTTCTTCTGCGCCATTTTTGTTTTGCGATGCTTGTGCCTTGCTTCGAGCATCCTGACCCACAGCGGGCTGGCCACAAATATAGACGAATATGTGCCCGAAACCAGTCCGACGATCAGCGGCAGCGCAAACTCCTTGATGGACTGCACACCGAATATGTACACCGCCAGAATCGTCACAAGCGTGGTCAGCGAGGTGTTGATCGTCCTTGGCAGCGTCTCCGTGATGCTTAAGTCCGCCACCTTTGCGCGCGGCATGCTTGCGCCGTATTTTTTATTGTTTTCGCGGATCCTGTCGAACACAACGATGGTGTCGTTGATAGAATAACCCACGATGGTGAGACACGCAGCGATGTATGAGCTGTTGATCTGTATCCGCGCGATACAAACCACTGCCGTCATGATCACAACATCATGCAGCAGCGCCGTGACTGCAGCTAGCCCCGAGAAAAGCTCAAAGCGAATCCAGATGTAAATCAGCATCAATGCCGCTGCAATGATTACCGATAAAAACGCATTCTGGATGATTTCTCCCGTTGTCGCCCCGCCGACGCTTTGCACCTCATCGCTTGTCGCCTCGGGGTATGTCTGTACCAGATACTCAACAATGGCGCCGCGTATCATCGCGTCGTCCATATCATCCGGCAGCTCCTGCATACGGATGACGGCCTTTGTGTTTTCCGAGCGCAATATCTGCGCCGTTCGCGGATCAATGCCGTTTTGCTCTAAAGCCGCATTCACATGTTCCATTTCAAATTCTTCGTGCAATTCCACGGTGAGTATGCTGCCGCCCGTAAAGTCGATGCCCAGGTTCAGCCCGCCGAAGATGATGCCGACCACGATGGCCACAGCCACAATGGTGATTGTAATCAGCGAAAACCGCCTTGCTTTACCAATAAACTGCATGCTACTCACCTCCTTTCGAAGCCGAAGCTTCTGCAGGTTTTCGTATGGTATAAAGTTTCGGATTCTTGATTTTTAGCGCGATCACAAGCCTTAGAAGCGCCCGTGTGACGACCAGCGCCGTAAACATGGAAGTCAAAATGCTGATGATCAGCGTATATCCAAAGCCCTTGACTGTGCCGATGCCGAAAATCGCGATAACGCCCGCTGCGATAACAGTTGTGATGTTCGAATCGATGATGGTGCGCAGCGCCTTGGAGAAGCCGGAATTGAGCGCAGCGCGCAGTGTTTTCCCGGTGCTGAGTTCTTCTTTAAACCGTTCGAAAATGATGACGTTGCCGTCGACGGCCATGCCGATGCCAAGGATCAGGCCCGCGATGCCGGGCAGCGTCAGCTGAACACCGATGACCGCAAGCAGAAAAAGTATGGTAAAACCATAAACCAGCAGCGCGATGACCGCAAGCAGCCCCGGCAAACGGTAATAAACAAGCATGAACAAAAACAGTATCCCGATACCGATAAGCCCGGCAAAAAGGCTTGTTCTCAGTGCGTTCTCGCCAAGCGCGGCGCTGATGGACAGCGCCTCGATCTCATGCAGCATCAGCGGCAGTGCACCTGAGGCTATCTGCACAGCGAGGTCTTCTGCAGCCTGTTGCGTGAAACTGCCCGTTATGATCGCGTTGCCGCCGAAAATGGGGCCGGATTCGCGGTCAACGGTGGCGGATGACACCTTAAAACCGTCAACAAAAATATCTATCGCCGTATAATCATTATAGGCTTGCGTCGTCAGTTCGCCGAACAGCCTTGCGCCCTCCGGATTGAATGCAAGCTGCACAACAGGCTGGCCTGTCTGCGAATTGATCACCGCCGCCGCAGAATCAACCAGGTCTCCCGTGATCCAAAGCTTGCCCGCAGCATCTTTGAACTCAAGCACCGCCTGTTTGCGGAGCATTTCAAACACCTCGTTGGCGCTTTGTGTTTCTCCCGGTATTTCCACACGTATCCGGTCACTCCCCTGTGCCACAACATTGGCTTCGGTAAAGCCCCTGTTGTCAAGACGCGCCCGCAGCACACTCATTGTGGTCAAGAATCTTCCTTCAAATTCGTCCGCGGCCATGTCGCCACGGTCAGCCTGATAAACCGCATAACCGCCGCCCTTAAGATCAAGCCCAAGGTTATCGTTGACTTGCTCATACCACGGCCTCATCCTGTATATATCGACACTGGCGCCGCTCATACCAAAAAAAACGATAACGCCGAACAGCAACAGTAGAACGATCGTCACGATGTTGCCTTTTCTCATATCGCAGATGCCCCTCCTTTGGTTCTAACGAAAAACTCATTTCATTATATATGTGCACCAAAAAATAGTCAACGCCAATTACATTCGCATAAAAAGCGCAGTAATTGATATCTGGCTTTTACATTCACTGGCTTTTTGGCTGCCGAAGAGACAAGCCCAACTTTGTTATTTATAGATATCAAACTTATAAGAATATTTTTATAACCAAAAAGCAATGATAGAAAAAGACAAGGAGAAAACCGCAATGATAATCGGCATCCCAAAAGGTCTTTTGTATGCAAGATACCATGTATTTTCCAAAACATTTTTTGAGGCACTGGGCGCGCAAACGGTCGTCTCACCCGACACAAACAAACAGATACTTAAGGAAGGCACAACGCTTTGCGTAGACGAAGCCTGTTTGCCGGTCAAAGTTTTTCACGGCCACGCGGCATGGCTGGCCCCGCGCTGCGACCGCCTGTTTATGCCGCGCCTGCTCAGCGTGCAACAAAGGCAGCTTTTGTGCCCCATGTTCTGCGGCCTTGACGAAATGATCAAAAACAGCATAGAGAAGCTGCCGCCGCTTATCGAAGAGCCCGTGACATCTTTTGCCCTGCCCGATCTTTTCAAATGGGCTCTCAAAGCGGCAAGAGCTGTCTGCGCCGACAGAAAGGCAATAAAAGCCGCGTTTGACAAGGCTGTATCGGCGCATAGAGCACAGGAGGTTTTGACTGCCCAAAGGGGATATACACACAACGTCGCGCTTATCGGCCACAGTTACATACTCTTTGACCGTTTTGTGAGCATGAATCTTATCAGCAAACTCAATGCGCTCGGCCTTGGAATAGTTACGGCGGAGACGGTGCCTTTTAAGTGTATAAGCAGGCAGGTTCAAACACTGTTCAAGCAGCCCTTCTGGTTTTTCGCGCGGCAATTTTACGGAGGTGCCATACATCTGTATAAAAAAAACAGGATCGACGGCATCATTTACGTCTCCGCTTTTTCGTGCGGTGTGGATTCTGTGGTCATTGAGCTGATCAGAAACGCAGTGTGTGATTTTCCCATGATGATCCTTAAAATAGACGAGCATACGGGTGAAGCAGGCTTTGATACGCGTATAGAAGCGTTCGCGGATATGCTGGGAAGGAGGCCACCGGTTGATCGTCACATTCCCGCACATGGGGAATATCTGTCTGGCAGCCAAAGCGTTTTTTGATGCACTGCAAATACCCTGCGTCGTGCCGCTGCACAACAATAAAAAGACCCTCAAAACGGGGGCGTATTTATCTCCCGAGGAGATCTGCCTGCCCTTTAAGATCATGATGGGCAACTATATAGACTGCCTTGAGAGAGGTGCAGACACCATCCTTATCACGGGAAGCTGCGGCCCCTGCCGATTTGGTGAGTATTGCGAACTGCAAATGAATCTGCTCAAAAAATTTGGCTACTCCGCCGACATGATCGTGCTTGATGCGCCGTTTGATATCGGCAAAGAAGCATTCTGGCAGAGACTTCGCAGCGTCACAAAAGGCAGCCGCGCAGGCAGGGCAAAAAAACTTGACGCGCTCCGAAAAGCGATACAAATACTAAAACTTGCCGACCAAATCGATGCGTCTGCCAATGCGCGCGCAGGTTACGAGGCCAGCAGAGGCGAATGCAAGCGGCTGCGCGCCGAAGCCAAAGCGCATGCCCTCTCCACAAGCAGTCCACACGAGATGCGACATACGTTGCTCACCTGCCTTGATCGCTTAAGAAGCATAAGGCTGGACCCGACACGCCGGCCTGTCCACATCACGCTGGTCGGTGAGATCTACACGATGATAGAACCGTTTTCCAATTTGTATATCGAAGAAAAGCTTATGGATCTTGGCGCATGCTCGATCCGTCCATTAACGCCGAGCTGGTGGATCAAGGATCTTTTGTTGAAGCCTCTTGGCATCAATTCTCTTCGTATCAGATCAGATGCAAAAAAATATCTTCCGGCCGGCGCCGGCGGCCACGCCAAAGAAACCATTGCGCATGTGGCTCAGGCGGCAAGAGCAAAATCGGACGGCGTGATACAGGTGTTTCCTTTGGGGTGTATGCCCGAAATCGTCACCAAGGCCGTTCTGCCCGCGATCCAGAAACAGATGGGCATACCCGTGATGACGCTGGTTGTGGACGAGGTCACGGGCGAAGCCGGGTATTTGACACGTATCGAAGCTTTTCTTGATATGCTCGAGGCAAAAAAGCACAAGGGAAAAAAGCACGCATGAATAATAAATACTACCTTGGAATCGATGTGGGCTCTGTGAGCACCAATCTTGTGGCCATGGATGTAACGGGAAACGTAGCGCATAAGCTTTATCTTCGTACAGGCGGCCGACCGATCGACGCCATTGCCAAAGGCCTTTCGGTTTTTGCACAAAAAATTGATGGAGACATTGCAGGCGTCGGCACGACGGGCAGCGGCAGACAGCTCGCGGGCGTGCTGACAGGCGCTGATGTGATCAAAAACGAGATCACCACGCATGCCGCTGCGGCCTGCCGCATGGTTCCGGGTGTGAAGACCATCCTTGAGATCGGCGGCCAGGATTCAAAGATCATCCTTATCAGCGGCGGCGTGGTGTGCGATTTTGCAATGAATACAGTCTGTGCGGCAGGCACCGGCTCTTTTCTTGACAGACAAGCTTCGCGTCTTGAAATCCCGATCGAGGAATTCGGCAGCTATGCTTTGCGTTCCAGATTCCCCGTGCAGATCGCGGGGCGCTGCGCGGTTTTCGCCGAATCCGATATGATCAGCAAACAGCAAGCCGGGCACAGCAATGAAGACATCATCGCGGGGCTGTGTGACGCGCTGGTGCGCAATTTTTTAAACAACCTCGCCAAGGGTAAAGCGATAAACGCTCCTGTGATGTTCCAGGGCGGTGTGGCCGCCAATGTGGGCATCGTTGCATCATTTGAGAAAGCTCTGTCCAAAAAAGTGATCATCCCGCAATATTATGATGTGATGGGTGCATACGGCGCTTCACTTCTCGCAAAAGAGTCTATATGTGCATCAGGCGAAACCACGCGTTTTGTCGGTTTCGGCAGAATCAGAAACGATTACGCTGTGAACAGTTTCGAATGCAGCGGGTGCGCCAATATGTGCGAAGTGATACAGATTATCTCTGAAGGCTGCCCCGTCGC
>Ga0351884_1191_pt1 | contig 13877 bp, 11 predicted proteins | sample BONcelFGM3001F15_FD_206773 | JGI IMG/M metagenome (GOLD analysis project Ga0351884, IMG submission 206773) | Enriched cells from coal bed in the Powder River Basin, Montana, United States - BONCAT cells FGM rep3 HSBNCT.FGM.300.1.F15 ...
CGGTACAAAACCGAGCATTCCTTCTTCAAAATCCCCTCGTGTATTTTTACTCGGACGCCCGCTCTTAAAAAAATCTCCGCGCAGGTAATGTTCATCCGCTTTCTGCCTTGCGAAAGGGCGTCTTGAATGGAATATCCGTACGCAATATCGGTAATCCCGGACCAGACGATCGCAGACGCGCACATCGGGCAGGGTTCATGGGTAGACACAAGAACGCACCCCGAGAGGCTCTTTCCCCGCTTCTTGCCCGCTTCTCTGATGGCATTGATTTCAGCGTGAGACGTTGGATCGTTTTCCGTGTCTTCTTTATCATGTGCGGACGATATGATATTCCCATCTTTCGCGATCACCGCGCCAAAACCTTTATTGCCTTCACGCAGGCTTTCTTCCGCCTCCTTAATTGCGATTCTCATATACCGTTCCAGTTCCATCCCGTGCATCCCCCTTTCAAAATATCATTACAGAGTATCACAAAGCAGCATTAATATCAAAATATTTTTTTTCATGGCCAAAACGCACAAACCGTTTTGCTTAACTGAAAAGCCCCCTCATCCAAGATCCGGCCAATTAGAAATTTGCGCGGTCCGTTCACCGGCATTTTCTGTTTGTCTTTTTAACAACATATAATTTGATATATTATGATCATGTTCATTATAACGATTATCGCAGTTAAATTTTTTGGAGGTACTTCTTACATGTCGGAACAAAAATAGTCCAATCCGTCACCCGCCGGACTTGTCGCCCTGCCCTTCATCACGCTGATGGACCTCGGCATCGCGGTCAACCCCATGATCCCGGCCGTCTTCATGCTGCTCGCGGGCTGTGCGGCAGTCTACCTCGCTTCGGCAATCGTTGTGAACCAAACGCTTGGGGTAAAATTCTTCCCCAATCCTGAACCCTTCATTAAAAGCAATCAAAAACTTATAATCATACAGCCTTTAAACAACGCACAGGCCAATCAACGCGTGGGTAAATCTTATATCCTGCGTCTATATAAACTATATGTGCCCCCGGCATAAACGGGGGTGTTTTTCTTATATTAACCCAATATTTACCCGCCGTCCATTAAACGTAAACTCTTTTGACTTTGTTTTTTGTATAAGCCTAAAAATGATTGCAAAATTATAAGCATCAATGTATAATTAAGCAATATTAATCGATATTAAAACCATAGGAAAAAAACAAATATACTTTAAATACTTATAATACGTACATGTATATTCTGATTAAAAAAATATACTGATAAATAGAAGTTTTAGTTTTATTTGGCATTTATCAGATAACGATAATGCTGTTGAATAATTAAAAAGGAGGGGAAAGCATGAAAAAGAAAGAAAAAAAAGAAGTAACCTATTGGAAGGCAACTCTAAAATTGCTAATGAAGATTCTAATTGTTTGGGCGCTTGTTTCCTTTGTTGCAAGTATATTGCTTGTCGATATTTTAAACCAGGTTTATTTGGGCGGGTATCCGCTGGGATTCTGGTTTTCACAGCAGGGTTCAATCTATATATTTATAGCGCTTATTTTCATTTACACAAAATTCATGGGTAAAATCGATGAAAAATATGATGTTCATGAACAATAGAAGGAGGTTTATATGAGTCTTCAGACAACAATTTTTATTGTGGTTGGAATAACTTTTGCCCTGTACATTGGCATCGCAATATGGGCGCGCGCCCGTTCAACAAGCGATTTTTACGTAGCGGGCGGAAGTATCCATCCAATTGCAAACGGTATGGCAACGGCGGCGGACTGGATGTCCGCGGCATCATTTATTTCCATGGCCGGAATGATTTCCTATATGGGGTACGGCGGCGGCGTTTTTTTAATGGGATGGACAGGCGGTTATGTATTGCTGGCCATGTTGCTCGCTCCCTATTTAAGAAAATTCGGAAAATTTACCGTTCCCCAGTTTATAAGAGATCGTTTTTATTCTAAATCGGCATCTGTTGTGGCGGTCGTTTGTCTTTTGCTCGCGTCGCTCACTTATATTATCGGGCAAATGACGGGCGTGGGCGTTGCGTTTTCACGTTTCCTCGGCGTTTCAAGCAGCACCGGAATATACATAGGGATGGGGATTGTATTTGTATACGCTGTTTTGGGGGGCATGAAAGGCATTACATATACGCAGATCGCGCAGTATTGCGTATTAATTGCAGCCTATATTATTCCCGTGGTATTCATATCCATTATGCTGACCGGCAATCCGATACCGCAGATTGGCATGGGCTCGAACATGTCCGGGACGGATGTTTCGTTTCTTACTCGTTTGAATCAGGTTGTCACCGATCTGGGCTTTAATAAATATACAACGGATTTGTCAGGCAGTAAGCTCAATATGTTTTTATTTACTTTATCCCTTATGATAGGCACGGCCGGCTTGCCCCATGTTATTATGCGGTTTTTCACTGTTAAGACAGTCGCGGCAGCGCGTCGTTCCGCCGGTTATGCATTAATCTTTATTGCTTTGCTGTACACAATAGCGCCTGCCGTTGCAGGAATGGCACGGTATAATCTTCATACGACCGTTACGCCCGGCGTTGTCACCAGCCAGAGCGTATTTGACCCCGAATCAAGCATTGTCGGGTCCGAGCGTCCGGATTGGATGCTCCGATGGGAAAAAACCGGGCTTTTAGAATGGGAAGATAAAAATAACGACGGCCGTATTCAGTATTATAATGACCAAAGCAGCGATCAGGAGTTCCTTGCGAATGCCGAGACGGCAGGCTGGCAGGGGAATGAACTCGCGGTCAATGCCGATATCATTGTAATGGCAAATCCCGAGATCGCAATGCTGCCAAATTGGGTAATCGCATTGGTAGCGGCGGGAGGGCTCGCAGCCGCAATTTCCACCGCGGCCGGATTGCTTATGGCAATATCGTCGGCTATTTCACACGATTTGGTCAAAGGTATTTTTAAGCCAAAGATGTCCGACAAAAATGAGCTGATCGTAGGGAAAATCGCCATGTCGCTTTCCGTACTGCTGGCGGGCTGGCTCGGTTTAAATCCGCCCGGCTTCGCGGCGGGGACGGTTGCGTTGGCTTTCGGTATCGCCGCAAGCTCTCTGTTCCCCGCGCTTATGATGGGTATTTTCTCAAAAAAGATCAGCAAAGAGGGCGCCATAGCCGGCATGTTGTCCGGGCTTTGCGTCACCTTGTTCTATGTGTTTGCGCATAAGGGTATCTTTTTCGTTCCGGGTACGCAATTTGTGGATGCCATAGGCGGCCCCAACAGCTTCTTCGGCATTACGCCCGAAGCATTCGGCGCTGTCGGCGCGGGTGTTAACTTTATTGTTGCTATCATTGTAAGCAAAAGGACAAAAGAGCCTCCGATTGAAATTCAGGAACTGGTTGAATCCGTTCGCGTGCCCAGAGGCTCAGGCACGGTTCACGGCTCCCATTAATGAAAATACGGTGTGGAAAAAGAAAATTTCTTTTTCCACACCGTATTAATAAAAAGGAATTTAATTTTATGAATATGTTTTTAATCGTAACGTGGATTATGTTTATCGGCCTTTTTTTATTGTCTTTTTTCTGGCTGAAAAGGGCTTGGCGCATCGGCATAAAAAAGGATTATTCTTATGTAGCCTTAAAACGGGGCGTTCCCCCGAAAGATCCCAAGAAATATGCTTTATTCTATCTTCTTCTAAATCTCATTGCGGGCGCAATTCTGGTTGCTGATATTTTGCTTGTCGTGTTCATCGGTTTAAACTTTGAAATTTGGACGGCGATCGGCGGGCTGACCCTTTGGATTAAATTGTTCACGGAATTCATTGTAAGCAGGCAGGCGCATATGGCTGTAAAATAAATCGCTCTTTCATAAAAATTGTAAAATCTCAAGGATATAAGCACCTCTTAAACCGAGGAATTATTCACTGTAATATGCGCCTCCCAGAAAATCACGTTGGATAAGGCCTTGCAATTCGTCTATTTCCTTAAAACTCTCGCTCAATATCGCTTCTTCAAAGCGTCCGAGCCCTTCCGGGTCTATCCACTTGTCCGCATTCTTGTCCTGCTCGGAAGAAGAAGCCTGGTTCCATAAACGCAGCCGCAGCAGTGTTTCATGAATCGCAACCAGGCTGCGCCGCTTCGAGTCGAGTATGATCCCTTGTCTTCTGATGGAATCCAGCTGTAAAAAAGTATTGGTTTCATGGCTGTCCTGCTGCAGCGCATAAAGACGCGCAAAACTGACGATCGCCATCGCGGGCGTTTTCACATCGATCCGCCCCGGATGTTCTTTTCCGCCGGACGGCACAATGTTGCCGAACAGACGCATCTGCGTTTTGAACGAAAGCGCGTTTTGTGCAATCAGCGTCAGGAAAAACGGATTTTCGTGTATCAGATTATTCATAAACCTACGCAGTCCGATTGCCAAATCCGGGTCTCCCGCTATCGGCCTGAAATCAAAGAATATATTAAAGTCAATGATCTGCTGCGGGGTGGACCGCGTGATCCATTCCTTAAAATAACTCTTCCATACATCAAGGGGCCTGCACCACCGGACATTGCTCGCAACATTGCCCCCTATGCATTTTTTGTACCCTGCTTCCTCCAGCAAATCGCAAACCTTACCTGTCAGGGCAAGAAAATATTTTTCAACTTCCAAGGCATTGTCGTTTTCGGAAAGCTTATACACCAGGGCATTGTCCTGGTCGCTTTTCAACGTCAGCGATTGCCTTCCGTGGCTGCCGATTGACAAGAAGGCGAAAGGCACCGGCGGAGCCCCTATCTCTTCAATAATGAAATCGATCAATTTTTTTGTCGTCACATCCAGTATGGATGAAATCAAAGAGGCGATCGTGATGGATGACGTACCGTTCTCCAGCAGAGAAACCACCAGATCGGGTGTCTGCCTGCACAGGGCCACGGCTTCCCCTGTATTTTTTGACCGATTGATCGCATCGGTCAGATTGGAGGCAATGCCTGCCGGCAACTGTAAAAGACGGCTTAATTCCGTATTTTTGCCCGTGTTCCAGGCGCTTTCGGTCGCGCGCCGTACAAGGATCATAAACCCGGAGGTAAGCGTGCTGTCATACCGGACCGAACAAATACAATCTGCTTCCCTTCCGTCGCAACATCTTAAAACGCCTTTTATTTCATTGCTAACCATGGAGGCCCTATTCATAGCATTTTTCGATAAGTGTTCCCTAAGCGCCCTGTTTTCTTCAATATCGGGGAAAACATCGTCCAGGTCCAGCAGCTCCAGCGCGGTGGATGAACATCCCATCAGTTCATACATGACTGCGTTTGCATACCGGCAGCGCCCGTCATAAACAAACAGGGCGCCTTCCGTTGCCGCTTCGCTCAAAGCGCGGTAACGCTTTATGGATTCATGAAGCAGTCTTTCGGCGCGGTTCCGGGACCGGTCCAGCAAAAGGCTCTGCCTGACCAGGTAAACAAGCAATACCAGAACGATGGCGATGATGCACAGCGTAACCTGCACCAGATAGGTGCGCAGATTGGATATTTCCGTTTGCACGTCGTTTACATAAATGCCGGTGCCGATGACCCATCCCCAGGGTTCAAACAGGCGGATATAGGATTCTTTCGGCTCTATTCTTTCAGGATTGTCCTGCCATTGCCAGTAATAGCTGATATACCCCTGCCCTTGTGCCCTGGCTAAACTGGCAAATTCCACAAAAATACTCGTTCCCTCGGAATCTTTAAAACCGGAAACATCCTGTGCGTTCAGATCGGGCCGGTAAGGGTGCATCAATATACGCGGGGATAAGTCCTGCACCCAGAAATAATCTTTGTTATCGGTTCCGTAACGCATATCCTCTATGCGTCTCAGGGCCAGGGACTGCGCTTCTTCCAATGACATATTATTCGTTTTCACTTCTTCGTTCGCTTCATGCAAAACGCTCCAGGCAACCTGCGTCAGCTCGCGGATATTTTCCCGCTTCTGCTCCAGCAAGGTTTGCCCGAAATACGGCAGGAAGATCACAAACGACGCAACGACAAACAAACCCAGTGACAGAACGGCCGGCAGTACAAATTTCAATACGAATGAATTCCATTGATTCCTGGGTTTCTTTGTCCGTTTTGGAGAAGAAGGGGCCTCTTTGGAAACTTCGTTTGGGGAAACATTGATAAACGCATTGCGGAAGGCTTTCCATTTCGAAGTTTCCACACGGATGCCCGGGGCCGCGTCTTTCTGTCCGTGAAAGTCGGTCCCCGCCGAAACAATCAGATCTTTTCCGGCGGCAATATCCAATAATTTCTTTTCGGTAGCGGGGGGATTTAGCTCGTAAACCGCTTCAATGCCGTCCAGGCCAAGCTTTTTAAGGTCATCAATCAAATCCTCCATACGCCCCGCGTCGGGTTCGGTCTGGACGGGATGCGCAAGAATAGCGACGCCACCCGCGCTGTGGATAATGTCTATGACCTCGGACACCGTGCGGAACCGTTTGGATGCAGTCACATTATAGAAATCGGGCGGACCCAGCCTCTCATTCGGAGGGCTTACGCACACCCCCGGGTATTCGGGGTCAAACCCGTAAGCCAGCACATGGACGATGTAATCCTGATGGATGGCGGTCAGCTCAACGCCCGTAATATAGCCGATCCCGTACCGCATCAATGCATTATGAAAAGCATGCAGTCCCGCCAGGGTGTCGTGATCGGTAAGCGCGGCATACTGAACGCCGGAATCAAACAAAACCTTTGCAATCTGTTCGGGCGTCAAGGAACCGTCGCTGTAGCCCGAATGGCAATGCATATCAACAACGATCGAATTATTTTTATTGCCGAGTTCATTATTGGGCATGGAATCCGTCCTGTCAGGCATAAAAATCATCCTTTAATCATTTTGCATAAAAATCAATATAACAAATTGCGCTTATTATTATCGGCTTATTGCTTGATGACGGCCTTTTTATTACCGTTTCTTTATTCTATAATAAGCTTATGGCTCATTTAAATATATCACAAATAAATTCCGTTTGCATACATTTTTTCCAAGGTGATATCGCCCGAAAAACGCAGCAGCCCCGCGATGCATTTGATGGCCGTGCTCTTTCCGGCACCGTTGGGCCCCAGCAGAATGGCGATCTGCCCGTCCTTCACCGTAAAGCTGACGTTGTCGTTGGCAACCGTCTTCCCGTATTTTTTGGTCACGTTTTTAACCAGCAGCATGTTCCTTCTCCTGTTTTATAAAAAATAGTATTACCTTATGTTTATGTAAATCAGCCGGCCGCTCCCAGGTATTCCTCCATGCATTCGCCGCTCTCCCTTATTTCGGCGGCGGCAGCCGCACCCACATAACGCCAGTGCCACGGTTCGTAGACCACCCCTGTATCCGCCGTCTTATTTTTTGGGTATCGCAGAATGAACCCGTAGCTGTCCGCGTTGTCATAAAGCCATTTAAAGGCCATTGTTTCGTCAAATCCGCTGTCCCGGCTGGTATGAGCAGGCGAGACGATGTCCAGCGCAAGTCCGGTCTGGTGCTCGCTGGTATCCGGCCGCGCCGTTATGGTCGCAGCCTTTGTCTCGGCTTCCTCACGGCCGTATCCATCCTCAAGATAGCTTTCCACTTTTTTGCTGAAAAGTTCGCTCTGCCGTTCGCGGCTGCGGTAGGCGTCCACCAGTATAAGTTCAACGCCGTCCTCTTTCGCGTCCGCAAACATCGCCTCGCAGATCGCAAGGATGCGGGCGTCCACCTGCCCGCCCTCAAAATCGGATAAATCCACATTAAAATCTTCGGGCAGGACGTGGGAAGGATTCACCAGGATCTGCGCCCATTCGTCTTCGAATACCGGCTCATTTGCCAAAACCGACGGCTTATGTGCCGTAGGCGCAGGTTTAATTGCGGCGGAAGGCTCTGGAGAAACCATCTGCATCTTTGTGGCGGCGGGCGCAACTGTCGGCGAAGAAACCGCTGTCTCCCCCGCGCCGCAGGCAAATAAAAAAACAAGAGACAAGGCAAGCGCGGCCGCAAAGCCCGCGCCCTTTAAAAAGCCGGTTTGTGCTTTTACCTTTTTCTCCTGTATTTTCATCCTGAGCCGCCTGTTTTTTTCCATTATACCACGGATAAAATCTGTTCGCAGTCTGTTATAGGTTAAAAATCAGGCTTTTTACGCTTCATAGGTGGAGGCGGATGTGCTGCCTCCCTCCCCCGTCCAGTCCGTATGGAAAAACGCGCCGCGCGGCTTATCCACGCGCTCAAAGGTATGCGCGCCAAAGAAATCGCGCTGGGCCTGCAGCAGGTTGGCGGGCAGCCGCGCGCTGCGGTATCCGTCGTAATAAGAGAGCGCGGAAGACAGTGCCGGAACGGGTATGCCGCCCAAAACGGCGGCGCTGACCGTCCGCCTCCATCCCGCCTGCCCCGCCTCCAGCTTTTCCTTGAAAAACGGGGCCAGCATAAGGTTGTCCAGGCCCGCGTCATCGTCGAACGCCTCTTTGATCTTCCCTAAAAAGGCCGAACGGATGATGCAGCCGCCCCGCCACATCAGCGCGATGGACCCGTATTTAAGACCCCAGCCGTACGTGCCCGCCGCCGCCTTGAGCAGGGCGTACCCCTGCGAATAGGAGACGATCTTGGAAGCGTACAGCGCGTCTCTGATATCGGCTGCAAACGCCTCTTTATCCCCATGAAACCCGGGCGCGGGCCCGCGCAGAATTCCGGAAGCCGCCACCCGCTCCTCTTTCATGGCCGAAAGGCTGCGCGCAAAAACGGCCTCTCCGATGAGGGTCAGCGGCACCCCTTCGTCCAGGGCGGCCATGGACGCCCATTTTCCCGTTCCCTTCTGGCCCGCGGTGTCCAGTATCTCATCCAGCACGGGTACGCCGTCCTCGTCCCTGAAGGCAAGGATGTCCCGCGTTATCTCAATCAGGTAGCTGTCCAAATCCCCCTTGTTCCATTCCCCGAAGATCACGGACATTTCGTCATTGCTCAAATGGAGCATTTCTTTCATCAAAAAATACGCCTCACCGATCAGCTGCATGTCCCCGTATTCAATGCCGTTGTGCACCATCTTCACAAAATGGCCGGCGCCGTTTTCGCCCACCCAGTCACAGCAGGGCGCACCGTCCGCTTTGGCGGCGATCGTCTTAAAAATTAGCTTCACGTGCGGCCACGCGGCGGGCGATCCGCCGGGCATGATGCTGGGGCCCAAAAGCGCGCCTTCCTCCCCGCCCGAGACACCCGCGCCGACATACAAAAGGCCTCTATCCTCCACCATTTTCGTCCGGCGTATCGTGTCCGTAAAATGGGAATTCCCGCCGTCGATGATGATGTCGCCCTTCTCCATCAAAGGAATCAGTTTCTCTATAAAAGCGTCCACCGCGCCGCCCGCCTTCACCATCAGCATCACCTTGCGCGGCTTTTTGAGCATCCCCACCAGCTCCTCAAGGTAATATGCGCCAATAATGTTTTTTCCCTTTGCGCGCCCCGCTGTAAAACGGGTCACTTTTTCGGTCGTCCGGTTAAAAACGGCGACGCAAAACCCCTTGCTTTCCATATTCATCACAAGGTTTTCGCCCATGACGGCCAGGCCGATCAGGCCGATATCCGCTTTTTTCATTCCCTCCCCCTCCATCGATCGCTTATAAAATTCCTTTTTACCTATAAACATAAATACGCCCTTTTAACCCGTTTTTTCACATTGTCCTGCCGAAACAAACAGCCACCTTCCATTAAGAAAGATGGCTTTCATGAAAAACTTTTTTATTGCTCCCCAGCATACATCCCGAACAGGTCGGCCGCCCGTACGAAGTTTGCCCCTTTGTCTTTCAGGCGGTCGATCAATACGGTGAATTCCCGTATCGCCCTGTCGCCGCACCCCTTGGTGATGAACCGTTTGGGTGTGACCGCCGACTCCCCGTAGCGGTAGGTCCTTTTGCAGGGGATGAATTCCCATGGGTGAAAATAAAAGCACAGCACGGCGGGCTCTCCTCTTTCCCTCATAAATCCCAGATAGTTTTCAATGTGCTGCATCAGGGCGCCTGCTCCCTTCGTCCTGAAAAGCGGCCACTGGTCCCGGTCGCGTTCCAGCCCCGGGTCTTTGCTTACCATGGCCATATCCGCAAAATTAGGGATCTCCAGCAAACGGAGCGTCCCTTCCTTCGTCCAGTCTTCTTTGGAAGGATGATAGGGCGCAAACCGCTCGCGGTAATAATACATCGGGTAGGAGGCATCCGTGTCGTACCCCAGCTCTTCCAGCGCGTTTGTAACGGCGGTAGACCCCCACAACCGCGGGCAGCGGAAGGCTTTGGGGCGCTCCCCCAGAACCTCATTTACCCATTCGGTCGCCTTTTTCAGGCGGAAGGGCACTTCCTCGGGGAGCAGCGGCTTTTCGCCCGGTATGGGGAAAAGTTCGTCCCCCACCGTTTCATGGAAAAGCGAATGGCACCCCGCCTCATTTTGCGAATCCTTCACCATTTCCACGGTCTTGGGGTTCTGCCTCGCGCAGTCGCCCGTAAAATAAAACGTCCCGGCAATACCTTTCTTTTGAAAAATTTCCAGCAGCCTTGGCGTCCCGTTCCTGACGCCTTCGTAAAAAGGCGTAAAGCTGCCCACATCGGTCTCCATATCGATGCCCAGCATCACAGTTATTTTCTCGTTCATTTGGTTTCCCCTCACAGCCAGAGCCAGCCCAGCGCCTCCACGCCCAGATAGATGGGTGCGTCATCCCTCTCCTCCGGGAAAAGTTCGTTCAGGATCACCCGCTTAAGTTCATGGCAGGGGATCATGCAGGACTTCGTACCGGTCAGCGCCACCGGGTTCACGTCAAAATAATTGTTCCGTACAATATCAAAGTCCATCTCGTTCAGTTCAAGCATCTTAAGAAGGCATGCTTTCTTCTCCTCGCGCGTCTGCGCATTGTCGTAGGCGATGGACGCGAGCGCAAGGTCATAGATCACCCGGCTCCGCTCGCTGGACACCCGCAGTTTTTCAAAGTGAGGTTCGTACACGCACAGCCTCGCGTCCGCAGCCACGGCCTCCTGTACGCGCCCGATGCGCGCCATCAGCTCGGGCCAGCCGTCAATCGCGGCCCGGATGCGCGGGATGTCCCGCTCCTCCACCTTGTTGCGCGCAAACGGAAACTCGGTGGGGAATATCTTCATCTGGCTTTCGTGTATGGTAAAAATATTTTTCAGGATGTACAGGACGTCCTCGGCCAGACCGGGGCCGAACACCGCCTCCAGCGCATAGGGATAGAATTCCTCCTTCTCCATTTTAGAGCCCCAACCGTAAAACGCGTGCGCGAACAGGTGCAGGAAAAACCCGTACCATTCGAACATATACCCGTTGATGCCGCGCACATGAAGAGCTGCGGACCCCATGTGCTGGCGGATGTCCTCCTCCAAAAACTGGTCGTTGCCCTCCTCCCCGCACCGCAGGCCGTTTTCGCGGAATATCCGCACCAGCCTGCCGAAACAGGCGGCCACCGCGTTGCTTTCGGTGTCCCGTCCCCAAATCCGGTCCCTGCCGAACGCCTCCGCCCATTTTTCAAACTCACTTTCGGGCACGTACTGCCCCGGCGCCCAGAAAAGCCCCACGTCGGCGGGAATGCTTCCCGTCATATCGCGCAGCAGTTCCGGGGATTTTTGCAGGGGCGGCTGCCGCCACGCGCGGGTTCCGATGGCGCACTCGGGGTTTTCCTCCCTTATCACCGCGTAAAGCTCTTTTAAGAGCGCGTTGTTCGCTATATGACTGGCCTCCTCGGGCGTATGCCCGTTAAAAAAGTTTTTATGGCAGGCCTCGCAGTCGCAGTACCAGAAAGCCTCTTCGCTCTCCTCAAAATCGATCCCGTCAAATCCAAGGTTAACGATCCGCCGCATGGCCGCCTTCATATATGCAATGTTTCCCTCGTCGCTCAGGCACAGCCGGTCAAAGTCGTTCACGTACGGGCTGCCGGGGGGCAGCTTCATGCGCTTATCCTTATGCGCGCTCGCAAACCCGCCGCTGTAGCTGTTGAGGCCTACATACGCAAAGAAGCGCACCCCCAGGGAATGCCCGTACCGGATCAACCGGTCCAAAAAAGGCTCGGCCAGATTGGGATGCGCGTACTTCACTTCCACCCAGTTGCGGCTTTCCGTGTTCCACACCTTCATAGGCATATCCTTCAAAACGGTCTCGGGGTACTCTGCAAACGCAAACGGCCAGTAGCCGTACATGCACATGTTAAACTGGTTGATCTTGAAGTCGGAGCAGATATCCAGATACTCCTTCCACTCGTCAAATCCCCAGAGCTGCATATCAAACCCCATCCGGCCGTACCCCGCGTACCAGGCAAAGGTATTGGAAACGGCGCGCTGTTCGATCGCAGGCCAGTCCGTAATGGAGCAAAGCCGCATGGTGTATCCGTCCTCCGTCTGTTCAAAAAGCTGCTTTAAGGTGGAAAGCGCGTTTATTAACCCTTCGTCGGACCGGCATCCGATCACGCAGGAATTCTCGCCCACGTCGATGGTATATCCCTGCAGGGAAAACAATCTCCTGTCCGCGCCCTTTGGAACGGGCGCATCCCGGTTTACGGTCACCCGGAAGGAATCCCCCTCCTCCGTCTCCCCGAAAAGAAGGCGGATATCCTCATAATTCCACATCTTGCTGCTTACGATCTGCTCAAAAACACCCGGCGGCGTGTCCGCGCTTTCAAAGAAAAGAGCGGAAAACGGCTTTGTCCCGCCGTCCTTCCATTTGATATCCCTGGGCTTGGGAATGATCTTTTTCATGTCGGTCCCCTTTCATGGATTTTTACAGGGAAAACCCCTGCACCGGGTAATACGCCATGTCGCGCCGCCGGTCCAGCCGCCCGAAATTCGCAATCACCGGCACATTGCTGCGCACCATCAGGGCATACTGCCCAAAGGGGATCCGAAAGGGTTTTTCCCCGACCGGCGCATCCAGCCGAAAGCACCGCACCCTCTTTGCCGGCACGGTAAGAACAATGTCTTCTACGGGTTCCCTGTCCTCAAAATACACAATCAACTCCAGCCGCGCGTCCTCATCCGTACAGTTCACCACCATAAGCGCCTCGTGTCCCAGCGGTTCTTTTTTTCCGTGCGGGGGCAGATCCCCGTCCCCGAATACCCATATTTTTTTTCCAATCTCCATTTGCACAGCCTCCTAAATTTTCATCAAACATCCAGCATGAAATACGCGTCCATCTTGGGGCTCATGGGCTCACACCCGTTTTCGGTGATGATATACCCCGTTTCGATCCGCGCCCCATTAAACTTCGGGTGCCCAAAGAAACTCACGTCCACCATCACGGCCATCCCCGGTTTAAGCACGTCGTCGCTGTTCGGTCCGAAGAAAGGCGCCTCCGCCTCCATCAGCCCGATGGTATGCGCGAACGGGCATACCAGGTAAGGGAGCAGCCCCTTCTCGGTAAAGTATTTCCTTCCCGGCACGTCAATCTCCCGCCCGGATACGCCGGGCCGCAGCATTCCCTTCGTCAGCCGCAGCGTCTCGCGCAGATAGTTCATGCAGTCCCGCTGCGCGTCGGTAAACTTGCCGGACACGGGCAGGTTGTCCCCGAACGTCCCTGTGTAACCCATCCACCGGGGCGCGATGCCGATCATCACGGTCTCTCCCGCCTCCATCTTCCGGTTGATGGCCGTGGGCACCACCGCGTTTGCACGCGCGCCGCTGCCCACAATGGTGGTATAGGCAAAGCTGCTCGCCCGCGAAAGGCGAACCCCTGCTGCTGGGCGGACCCGAGAGCGAGCCGTTTGCGGCCATGAGCAGCGCGATAAAGGAGACGCGCAATTTCCCGGTTTTTATGGTGCCCGACGAGGAATACCCGAATGCCGCCATCATTGATTTTAAAAAACTGAACGACGAGCTGAAAGCGGGCGGGACGACCATCCGACGATTGGGGTTCGTGGGGACGGCGACCATACCGCATCTGGTATACGAGCAGCTGGCCGCCG
>Ga0351884_1192_pt1 | contig 13832 bp, 9 predicted proteins | sample BONcelFGM3001F15_FD_206773 | JGI IMG/M metagenome (GOLD analysis project Ga0351884, IMG submission 206773) | Enriched cells from coal bed in the Powder River Basin, Montana, United States - BONCAT cells FGM rep3 HSBNCT.FGM.300.1.F15 ...
GGAACTTGGAACCCGTAACACACCCCTGCCATTCCAAATAATCTTTGGAGAAAAAATAAATCGTATTGATTTGGGAAAAATTTTCATCGCTATTCCCCAGCTATTTTATTATAGTTAAGATTTATTAAAAATTACAGGTATTGAGAGATTCCGTAATTTTATCGCCAATATATCTTCAATTTATTTTTAATATAAAAGATTTATTTATCTTTGTCAATAGGGTAAATTACGGATTTTTTAGGCTGTTTCCTACGAAAAGTACGGATAAAACACGTAAAGATATGTATTACCTGCAAATAAAAATAATGTAATTAAAATATATTTTTTATGCTTTCCTGTTGTGAAAATTATACCATGTTATGCAATTTTGACTCATGCATTTTTACCCTGCAACCTTTCGACCATTCGACAAAACTCTGGGTAAATTAGCCAGTAACCATATAGCATTAAATCACTCAACCATGGATTTTTTTTTATAAAAATAAAAAAGTCATTATTAATATTTTTATTGAATAATTCGTGTTAAGTGGCTATAGAAACCGCAGGGTCAGCTTAGTAACTGACCCTGCATTGAAATTATTTCCTCTCTTGCCTTCTACATCAAACAGATATGAAGTTTACAACAATAACCTCATAACAAAAGGTAGGATCATCCGGAAATTATCTTAGAAGAAGCATTTTTTTGACTGAGCTAAAGTGGCTACAAGCTCAAATTACAAACAGAGGTTCCCAAGTATTGGTACCATAAAAATTTTAATAATATTTGCTCAGTTCAATGGAGATAATAATTCAGTTTCAAACTGGACAGCAAACTCTTTACCTGATTTCAGCGCAAAGTTAGTAGATTCTGTCGTGAGTACTAGTTACCCAAAGCATTTAATCAGTCGATTTTTCAAAGAAATGTCAAATGGTAATTTCAACTTGATCGGTAAAGTTTATCCGCAACTAGTAGTTACAAATTATAACAGAAACTGGTATACAGCAAACGGTAAAGACTTCGGCTATGTAAATCTCGAAGTTTTAAAGAAGGTCAATTATCAAGACAGCATCAATAATATTATAAATTTTAGAGAGTTTGATAATGGGCGAAGACTGCAAAATCCCGATGGTGATTATACCTGGGATACTACACAAACGGATAATTGCCTGGACATGGTTGTTATTATGTACCGAGACGTTGCCACGGACGAAAACCCTAATACCATATTTGGATTTACTGGAACAGCAACTTTAAGCAGGTATGATCCATCTACAACATACGGAAATTGCGAAGATTGTTTATTTAATAGATTTTACACTCATGAATCCAAATACATCTGCGGGGCAATTATGGAGAATGTTGTAGATGCCGGCGGTATAACATTCAGGTATACCGGAGAGGATACATTACATCTATCGGCAAGAATGGCGCATGAATTAGGTCATTATTTTTTTGATGGTCATATCGATGGATATGGGCTGATGGGAGAAGGTTCGACTGAACATAAATCATTATACTCAGCATCGATGAGTTCAATTGAAAAAAATAAATTGGGCTGGTTATCCTATCCAAATATCATATCAGGGGTAGAGTATGAGTTGGACGATTATTTAAATACTTATCAGGCCTATAAACATGAAGTCAGTGGTCTCCCTTCAGGTCAGAAAGAATGGTTCGTTATTGAAAACCATCAGAAGGTATCGGATTGGGATATGGTTGGAGGACAAATGAAACATGAGGATGCAGTAAGAGGAAAAGGTTTATATATTTTTCATCGATATTATCCAAGTAATACCGCATGGGAGAAAATATATCCCAGAAGCGCTGATGGGAGATGGGTATGGGATTATTGTGTTGCAACAAATCCTTTTGATGTAACAAAAACAAAAAACGTTTATAAAAGAATTTCTCCTTCAAGGAGTTATGGAACCAATGAATGGGATATCGGTCAAGTTTTTAAAGAAGGTAAATGTAATCCTGATACTTCAGACTATACAAACGAAGCCTATGGAGAAAATGAAGATGCGTACAATGTTGGATATAACCAGTTATTTTCCCCATACAGCAATCCAAATACTGTGGGTATGTATAGCACAAGTACACTTCATAATTTTGCTATCGAAATTACCCGTCAAGTAGGTTCAAAAATTTATTTTAAATTGCATACAAATCCACAAGATGCGCCCCCCTCCAAACCGCAATTTTTAAAAGTTACCTATGACGGAATTTCCTATCCGATGTTAAAGTGGTTTCGGAATGTAGAACCCGACTTAGCCGGTTACAACGTTTACCGCGCGGTGCAAAAAAATAATGATTCAATATTAACGTATGTAAAACTAAACTCATCTCTAATTACTGATTCAACTTTTACGGATACAAACCCGCTTCCTTCCGGTTCGTGGATAAATCATGACAGAATAGTATACTGCTACAAAGTAACAGCCGTTGACAATCAATCGCTTGAATCAGCAGCCACGGATACGGCCTGTGTATTTTATGCGCGGTTAATAACATCCAACATAACCGCTCATACCGATTGGTCAAGAAGAACCTTGGTGTTGAATAATATAACTATTAATAATGGTATCCAAGTCTCAATTTATCCCGGATCAATAATAAAATTTAACCCGGGAGTATCAATCACATGTAATGGTATTATGTGGGTGTCTTGGAATTCCACAGACAGCATTACGTTTACAAGCGTCACTCCATCTGAAAAATGGGGCGGAATACTGTTTTACGGTCCTTTCGGTGCGCGTTTCAAGTATTGTAAATTTAATAATGTTCAAACATACGGCGGCGCGGTGCTTACTTTTGTGAATTATGTATGGAACACAAACGCAAGTCCTAGGATTGAAAATTGCAATATAAGCGGCAATCTAAATTATGGAACCAGCGGTATTATAACAAGCAATGCAAGTATTTTTTTAAGGAAGAACCTGATAAGTTACAACTCAAACGGGGTGAGTTGCAATTCAGGCGGAGGCGCATGGTTTGGAGTATATGGCTATTATTATAATTGTTACAGCGGAAATAATAGAATTATTAACAATTCATGCGTCGGTGTCTCTTCAAGTACATCGTCTCCTTACTTAGGATCAATAAATAACTCAATGGTATCGGGTAACGCTATTTACGGAAATTCTACGGCTAATTTAGCCCATAGCGGATGGCAATCTATTATGGCTGAAAATGCGTGGTGGGGCGCTCCAACTCCGGATACTTCGAAAATTTTAGTTTCCGGTGGCGGAACCATTGATTATAGCCCATGGTGCACATCAGAACCGCAATTTAAATTAAGAACCAGTGAAAGTATTTCAGAAAGCGCAGAATATAAAATATCCGGAACAGGCAACAATAGTTCTTCTATATCAAACCAATATTCTGCTTTAACCGATCCATTCGAGGAAGCCTTAATCTTAATAATGAGTGAATCATATGATAAAGCTTTTTCTTTGTATAAAAGCATTTTTTCTAAAGCAAAAGGTAAGCAGCAAATATCCGATTGTCTGTTCGGTTTATTAACATTATACCGCGCAAAGCCAAGCAAAAATATTCTGGATTATATGGAATTAATCGGAAAAGAAAAGACGGAGATGAAACCGACGGCAGATTATGTTCTCGGAAACTCTTTGATAGTTACCGATAAAACTGACGAAGCAATTGCTAAATATCAAAGTGTTATCGATGACGCAAAGGATTTGAATATGGTCAGAGCCTCAAAAATAAGTCTGGCAATAGCATACTGCCTGCACAAAAAAGAAAAAGTTAAGGCGAGCCTTTTATTTAATGAGCTGGAAAGAGAGTTTAAACCCATTAATACTGCAGAAGAAATTGAATTGGGTTTTGTAAATTGGTTAATAAATAGAAACGAACCCACGTTCAGAATAGAAGAAACCAGGAATCAGGAAAATCTAAATAAAGATAATATCTCTGAAACCATCTCCCTCACCAACTTTCCTAATCCTTTTAACCCAAGCACAACAATAAAATATTCCCTGCCCAAAGATATGAAGGTAAAAATTGTGGTTTATGACATCATGGGTAGGGAGATAAAGGTTCTTGTTGATGAAATGAAAACAAAAGGAGAACATGCTGTAATCTTTGACGCATCAAAAGCTGCAAGCGGAACATATTACTACAAACTTGAGACGCCGAAATTTTCTAAAATAAATAGGATGATTCTTCTGAAGTAAGTAGTTTGGTGGTAAGTTTACCTTGCTACCGGAGTTACGAGTAAACAAGAGAGGAAATAATTTCAATGCAGGGTCAGTTACTAAACTGACCCTGAGGTTTCTATAATCATTTAATTGATAGTTAAATCATGTATCATTGAATCGATGTTTTTAAGTAATGGTTTGTATTTAACTACCCAAACCAGTATTCCGATTAAAAACGAAATACCGATAGCAGAGAGATATAAAATGTGATCAGTAAAAACGAATGAAAATAGTTGGCTGCTCCTACCGGGAATATCAGGAAAAAATGGTTTTGTAACAGATATATCCATTAACAAAACTGCGGCAGTCAGATATATCCATTTCGTTCCTCCTAATCTATGCCGTTCTCTGGCGTTCTTCAGAAGTTCAAGGATTGAAAGGGAATAGTCCAATCTTGAAAATTTATTGTGTTCATGTTTGAATAGGAAAAAAAAGATAGTCATTGCTCCAAATGCGCAGATACCGCCTATTCTTTCTCCTAAGGTAATATCAGAATATGGCCTAAGCGCCAAAAAGAAGAGAAAAACTATGGCGAAAATTCCATAGATGTAAGACATCCTTTTATATAAAATTGAATAATAAGAATCTTTCTCTTTTAGTTCGATAATAATGTTATCGATATTAATTTCAGTGCTCATTTTCAGCTCCATTTAATTTTTTGCGGAGATCATTTTTTATTCTATGAATTTTTACTCTTACATTAGGCTCTGATATTCCAATAATCTGGCTTATCTCCTTCGACGAAACATTCTCGAACGTCAAAATAACAATCGTTCTATCAATGATGGTCAGATTATTCAATTCGGTCTGCAGCTTGTTTTCCATTTCAGTGGTTATCACTAATTCATCGGATTCTTCAATTAGAAATGAATCAAATTTGTCAACATCCCAATCAACACGGAAACTTAAACGTTTTGATTCCTTATTAGCAAACGTAATGGCGGTATTTAGAGCCACCCTGTAAACGTAAGTTTTCATTGAAGAATCGCCTCTGAAATTTGAGATACTCTTCCAGATGTTGATCAGAATTTCCTGATATAAATCATCGTAATCATCCTTTGAGCGGGAATAATAGCGTGTTATCGATTTTATTCTGGTCTCGTTCTCCTTTATCAGCGTTTTGTAATCACTATCTTTATCCATTCTTTCTCCGTTTATATTATTAGTCTGCCTAAATGGTAAAATGTTACAAACTATTTCCATTTTATGAAAAAATATTTTCAATAGCAATATTTGTATTTTATATTGTAGAGATTGCTCAACAGGCTACTATTCAGCGAATTTGATTTACCAATGTTGGCAGGAGCATAATACTGTCGTACCTACGGCGCTCAATATAAAGCTTTATTATTTATTACCGTACTATTGGTTGCTGAGCTTTGCCGAAGCGCATCACTACGTGATTTATCAGCAACCTCGGAGAGGTGATAGTACGGTAGTAAAATATTTGTAACCTCTTTTATACCACAGCGCGGTGGCAGACAAACCATGAGAGAGGGTTCAAAATGCTTTTCTACTCATATTTTTGCGAATAGTAACCTTAACCGAAAAGGTGAAATTATGGATTGATAAATAAAACAAAATTTATAACTTGTTTGAAAATGAATGTTGGGAGAAAATTTATATGCGTTTATCAATTTTATTTTTATTCCTATGTTTAATTTTTACTGCATGTTCTTCGGATATAGATCCGTCTGCAGATGAAGATTATTCCAATTATTTTATTTTCGGTACTTTTTTTGGAGAATGCGGCGGCGATAATTGCGTTCAAACATATAAAATAGAGAAAGGAAACTTATATAAAGATATTATACACCAGTATCCCGGTAGTGGACCCTATACCTTTCAAATCCAGTCTTTAGAGAAATATCAGACTGCAAAAGCATTACTGGAAACCTTTCCGATGGAATTGTTAAAAGAAAAAGAGAGCAGGATAGGGAATCCTGATGAACATGATCAGGGCGGCATATTTATCGCTTACAAAAAAAACTCTTTTCTAAAATATTGGCAGATTGACAGAGATAGAGATAAAATTCCAGAATATCTGCGCGACTATGCAAAAGAGGTTGAAAGAATCGTTGATGAATTTAGGGGGTAAATAATTTCCTCAAAAAAATGCGTATAAAGTTTCATTCATTATTATTTTTTTCATATAACACAACTCCATGATTAGCTATTTCATTATAGACTGAGTCAGGATAAAGCTTTAATTTGTTAAATCTTTCAGTACTGCTGACCAATATATCCACAGGCGCGCCGGTATTAACAAGATTACTATAGATAAGTTTAGATAGTTTCCTTGGCTCTGAAATGCCGTTTTTCAAAACTAAAAAATCAAAATCGCTTTCCGGTTTGCATTTTCCGGTAGCTCTGGATCCAAAAAGAATTATTTTATCCGGTTTGGTTATATCTTTAATAATTTCTAAAATGAATCCGATTATTTCTTTTTTATCGTTTTGCATAATCCATAATTAACTATTTTGATTGTAACCAAATAAATTTAAAAGAGAGAATGTTAATTCAAAAATTGTCAGCTCGAGTTTCTTATCCGCCGCTGGCGGACTATAATTAGTTTGCGTTAAGAAGTATCGAGAGCTGAAGATACTGTTTGTAATGCATAATCTGGTATAATAATCTCCTGAATCAATATACTTTTTTTTTCTGAAACTTCAATAGTAATTATGGTAAAATAATTGTTTGGGTTTTATCTGTTTTTTTATTATTTTGATTCGTAATAAAATGATATTGCAGGCAATAAAGAAACCGGAAATCAAGGAGGAGTGAATGTCAAAACTGGAAGAATTTAGAAAATTTTGCGAAAGGATGAACGAAATAATAGTTCGGGATGGAGATACTAATACCAAACGTTTTTTTGCTCTGGATGGAGCTGTCTATAAAGAAGGAGCATTAGATACCAAGACCAAAGAAATGTTAGGATTGGTTTCATCATTAGTTCTTCGGTGTGATGACTGTATCAGTTATCACGTGATACGCTGCAAAGAGGAGGGAGTAACAAAAAAAGAATTTTACGAAATATTTAATGTGGGTCTTATAGTTGGCGGATCTATTGTTATTCCTCACTTCAGACGCGCGGTTGCTTTACTGGAAGAATTGGAAGAAGAGAAGAATTAGAAAATGGGAGTGAAAGGTTTGAAAATTCACTCCCTGAAATTTTGTCTACTTTATGACTGATATTTTTTGGCGTATTTCAAAATCAAACTTATCGGTTAACTCGAAATCGAAACAGGGTATTACTACGGAGCTTTGATATATTCTTTCAAAACCATACTCGGAAAGTGAAACCGTTTCGAGAGGGAATCTCAAAATATCAGCTTCTTTATCGAGATCTATCCTGATACCAATTTTCTGCCATTCGTCTATTAGTTCAACCGTCTTAACCGATTTTACTTCACCGGCGCTGTTCAGCCGGTTATTTTCGAGGTCAATACCGGAAAATTTGTAATATCTATCGGGGGCATCGCCTGCAAGAAGCGAGTAATTTAGTTCGACTCCGAATTTAAGTTTCATGGATTCGAGATCATTAGTTTTTTCTATCACATACTTTGTTACCATCTCATCCGAATCTTTCTCGAATTTAAAAGTTTTTGTTACCCGTATAGGAGTATGCAAACCATTATACCAAATATGACCATCCCTGACAAAAGTAACCTCTACGTTGTTTTTTATCTTTTTCACTTCATGTTTGTAGGGCTGGTTTACGAAATCACCAAGCTCAGGATACTGCGCCCTTTGAATTTGATCGATTGAAGTATTTCCGCCGAAGAAATGATCGATATAAGATCCGTGGCGGTACCAATCATAACTTAGGTAATTTTCAAGTCCTTCTTCCCTGAAACGAATTTTGCTTTTTTCACTGGATTCGTAATTAGGATCAGTCAGCTTTTTATGATAACCTTCCTCTCTCCTTGAGAGGATGTCGAGAAGGTTAGTATTGATTCCTTTCACGTCAAGCTCGTAGAGAGCGCCTCCGTTTTTCAATGAAAATATTAAATTGAATTTAAGGGTTTCTACAATTACTTCGTTGCTGCCGTCGAAATCAAAATCGGAAACCTCGACGTCAATAGAATTCTTTTTGTTTATTTTATCAATCAGGGCTTCGGCTTCAATAAGACTTTTGTATATCGGATAGCGGAGGTTGGTCAGATAGATTCCGCCAAACAGACCATGCCAGTAGGGACAGTTGCACTGTCCTTTCCAGATTTTATCCAAAACCTCATCGGATTTGGTTTTCGATGTTAGTGTATTGTACTTTTCCGTTACCCTCAGCATTTTTTTATGCATGTGATTTGCTTCCGGATACTTCACAAAAAAGTTTCGCCAGTAACCTCCTCTAACATATTGATTGTACTCTTCAAACATACCATTCTTTTTTAATTTCAGAGAAAATTGATCGTATTCAATAAAACTCTGCGCGCTTGGCAATGACCAGTGCATCATCTCGGCATAGGAAGAGGTCGGAAGGTAAACTAATCCCTGTGGATTTATATTATCCATCACATCCCTGAAATGAGTGGTTTTAACCCAATCAAGGTTGTTTTCCAATTCGATGAAAAAGTTATCTAACCATTTTTCCGTGTATACAGTATCGAATGTTTCAGGCCATAAACCGAATTTTTCACCATCATCGGCGCAGACCGCTACATCCAAACCATCTTCTGTGGCAATTTCAGCCAGGTATTGGAACGTGTCGGGAATGGGTTGAAAAGGAATTGTATAGCGAAGTTTCTTCTTGATAGGAAAGATATGAAGAAGCGAGCCCTGTTCTTCTGTTCTGTAATATCCTCGAAGATCAGAATCTTTGAAACCCGCATATTTGAAGTGTGTGTCATCTATGACTACAAATCTTACTCCTGCTTCTACTATTTGCTTTACTATATGCTGCTCCCATACTCTTTCTGCTAACCATAAACCGCCGGCATCGTAATTAAATCTTTTTTTAAGATATTCCTTATGCTTATTAATTTGTCCAACCTTATCCCTATCCGGAATGATGGATAATATCGGTTCGTAAAATCCGCTGGTCAGCAGCTCTAACTGTCCGGAATCAGTCATCCGCTTAATTTGATCTAAAAATTCCGGATGCTTTTCCTCGAACCAGTCATACAGAATTCCTGTATTGTGATATGAAATCTTTATCTTAGGATGCGCCTCAACGACATCCAGAAACGGTTTGTAGGATTTCTGATATGCCTCTTCAAAAACGTGGTCGAAATTGCCGACCGGCTGGTGATTGTGGACGCAAAATACAAAATTAATAGTTTTCATTTGTTTACCTTACATTGTTTGCCCGGTACAATATAATAAATATCGACAAAAATTGCATTAAATAAAATCTGCGCTTCTCAATATTGCATTTTTCTAATAGAATCCTGTATTGGTTGTTATGAGAAAGCTTATCCCATTCATTTCTTTCTTGAATACGAAGTTTACATCATACCCATAAAAACTAATCTTGCATTTTAAACTTTATCAATTATATTGTAGAAAAATGGAGAAAATTATGAAAAAGAAAACTAATTGGGGAATTATCGGGGCAGGACGTATATCGCGGGCATTTGCGAATGATTTAAAACTGCTTCCGGATGCTGAATTGATTGCGGTTGCATCAAAAAGCAGTGAGAGCGCTAAAGCCTTTGCCGGTGAGTACTCGTTAAAGTATTATTATGATAGTTATGAAGAATTTGTAAAAAATCCGGAGATTGATGTTGTTTATATCGGAACAACGCATAATTTTCATTATGAAAACATGCTGCTTTGCATCAAGCATAATAAGTCTATTCTTTGTGAGAAACCCTTCACAGTAAACAGTAGAGAAGCCAGGGAAGTAATAGAAGCTGCAAAAGATAAAAAGGTTTTCGTGATGGAAGCCATGTGGTCCAGATTTGCTCCGGCGTACATGAAGGTAAGGGAATTAATTGATACGGGACAAATCGGAAAGATTAAATTTCTATCCGCCGATTTCGGTTTCAGAGCGCCGGATGATCCGGAGCATCGGGCATTCAATCCGAATCTTGCCGGAGGATCTTTATTGGATGTCGGTATTTATCCGGTCTCTCTTGCATTTTGGATTTTCAGAAAAACTCCTGAAAAGATATTAACCAATGCTAATATAGGAAAAACCGGAGTCGACAATGAAGCTACTATGGTTTTCTGTTATGACGATGGAGCGGTTGCAAATTTGTATTCCGCAGTAACCGTAAAAACTACTCATGAAGCCTACATAGTGGGAGAATTGGGAACGATTCAGATACACGCGCCTTTTTTCAATTCCAGAAAAGTTACATTAAAACTGGAAAACAGGAAAGAGGAGTTTTGTTTTGATTTTCAGGGTATCGGATACCGTTATGAAGCAGAATATGTGATGAAAGCGCTAAGAGGCGAACCCTGTGATCCAATGATAATGTCTCTGAATGAATCGCTCGATATCATGTCGGTTCTCGATGAATTACGAAAAGAATGGAATCTTGTTTATCCGTTTGAAAAAAAATACTAAAAATCAGGACGGATAATTAGTTTTTTAAAATTGGAAGATTCTATTTCAAATGTTGAATTACCAAGAATAATATTCTTTCCTTCGAGCAATAGTTTTGTCTGGTCGCTATAAAAACGGCTGAATGGCTGTCCTGAAGAACCGGTTGAAATTACCGAATATGAATATTGGGGATTTGACATATCACATGTAAATCTTGCAACGGGACCTAAAATATCCATGAATGGTATCCGGTAATCGAAAGCTCCCAATGCAATTGTTGTATTACTGCCATCTGTTCCAAATGGTCCGAGATTAAATATTTTCTCGAGTGGTCTACTGCTGCTCAAGGGATGCTTAATTGTAAGGGAATGCAGTTCAGACCATCTCCAATTTTTTGTCTCTGTGGTAAGGCTTTTCTTCAAAAATTCAATCGATTCAATCATGCTTTTAATTATAATTTCATCCATAGTTTCTAATTTACCCGGTGTATTTACATCGTCGAACCATGCGGTTTTATTCTCTGAAATTATTTTTAGTAATGCCGTGCCGGGAGCGGTGGGTAATGAAAAATATTGTTCGAGAAGGGTATCGCCCAGATCATCTGTTAGAATGTTTTTCAGAAGATGATAACTGAAAGTATTTAGAATTGTGGCGGATATGGAGGATTTATCGATTGAGCAATCCCAGTTTTTAAGATATGTGAGAGCTTCGGAAAAATAAAAATCCTTGCTGTTTTGTTTTTCCAGTACGTTTATGAAAACGGGGAGCAGTATTCTTGCCTCGGTTGAGATTTTATCTGTTTGAAGTTTCTGAAAATCTTCTATCGTAAAATTGTTTTTGGAATTCAATTGTTCGCTGATTCGATTATGCCTTGAAGGATTATCCCAAAAGGATGAGATATTGCTCAGGCTATTTGATTTGCTGTTTGCGGAAACTATAATTTTTTCGAGAGGATTTACAAAATGGGGCAATTCGGAATAGTTTACAAAACCTTTCCACTGGGTTGCTGTTACCCCGCCGGAAAAAACGGAATTTAAAGGAGTTTTTTCACGTATTGGCGCTAATCCGCATAGTTTTTGTCCAATATTTTCTTTATCGCAGAATACGAAATTCATCGACGGTGATTTAATTGCCTTTAAAGCTTCCTCGATTTCGATTATGCTTTTTGATTTATTTAAAAGAAAAAGTCCAAGTATTTCGTCGCTGGTTTCAAATCCGCACCATCTCATGCTGACTTGTTTTTCTTTTGGAGGCACCATTTCTTTCAATCTGTGATTTAGTTTGCGGTAATCATAAATTGCCCTTGCTTCCCTGAACGCCGATATAACCGGACCGTTATTTGTCATGTAAACTGTATAATCGACAGGACTGGAATTCTTTATTTTTATTTTTTCGGTTATAATTGTCAGGTTGTTCCAGGAATTTTGATAGAGATATTTATTTAAACCGAGAGAATCAAGCGTTTCGGAATAAAAATCACAATCATCTATCAAACCGTTCGTAAAGCCCCAAGCCGTTTTGCCATTATGCCCAATTAGTATTCCCGGAATTCCCGGTATTGATAATCCGGTAACATCCATATCAGGCGAATGGAGCGAAGTTTGATACCATGCTGATGGAGCGCTGTAAAAAAGGTGAATATCGTTTGCAATTATTGGATGTTTATTTGCACTTTTTTCACCTGATATTACCCATGCATTACCCATTGAAAAGTTGGAAAGACCCGATTTTTTTTCTATTGAAGCGGATATGTCGGCAATATCCTTTGCAATCGATTTCTGTTGTGAAAAGTAAATTTCTTGTGAGTAAATTGTACCTGATAATATGTCGGCGGCTTTGCCGGCACCTATTTTGGAGATAATTTCTGAACTGATTAGGTCGCTTCTCCAGCCTTGGTTCATTTGCCATGCAAACAGACGCAGAATTATGAGGCTGTGCTTTATCTCCCATGGTTCAGGTTCATATTGAAGAATATCAAATTCTATCTGAAGTTTATTCCTGTTATTTTTGATGTATGCATTTATTCCATCTGTATACGACTGGAGCATTCGACGGGATTCATTACTGAGATTTTTTTCCAAATTTTCCGCCATACGACGGAATCCAATTGTAAGCATAAGAGCATCTATGTCTATTGTCTCCTCACCGAATATTTCGGAGAGCTTTCCTTCGCCAATCCGTCTTTGAATGTCCATTTGCCATAACCTATCCTGAGCAGTTGCGTAACCAAGAGCAAACATCAAATCGGAATTATTATCGGCAACGATATGAGGTATTCCGTACTCGTTCCGGAAAATTTTAGTTTCAGCTGATATTCCTTCCAGATTAAGGGAGCCTTCCAATTCCGGAATTGATTTTGTGAGCAGCTTGTACAAAAATACCGAAACAGCAATTAAAATCAGTATCGAAGTAATAGCGCCGCCACTAAGCCATTAATACTACTAAAAAAAGACGCAATATGAGGAAAAGTTTTTATATATCATTTTGATCAATTTCTATAGATGCGAATCTGTAAAATCCGTTACCAGAGCTAAATGAATGTCGATCAAACCGGTTATTATGACAAATAATTCTGCAATTATGGCATATGCGTCATTATTGCATACGATATCTGCCATAATTTGCAGAGTGAAATAGATTTTCTTTTTGTTAAATATGCGTTATATTTATAAAATTCAATAACTAACCAGTTTTGGCACAGATTTTGGAATATTACAATCAGATAAAGTAAACAATAAAAATAGGAGATAAAAAAATGTTAGTAAGAGTATTAAATCCATACGGAACACAAAACAACTACTTTTCATTAAAAAATAATTTTAACAGTTTGGTTGATTCGTTCTTTGGAGATTCTGTAAAACCGCAGAGTAATTCCCACAAGATCTTGAGATCCACCATACTCGATAAGCAGGATCATTTACTAATGCTGGTTGAGGCGCCCGGTTTTTCAAAAGAAAACATAAAGGTAACTATCAATAATGACGTGATTACAGTATCTGCTTTCAGAAAGCCGGAACCATTAACCGAAGAATCAAAGCTTGTGCGCAGCGAAAGAGTTTATGGAAAATTTGAAAGAAGTTTCCAGCTCCCAAGCGCTATAAATCAGAGTAAAGTTGAAGCTGATTATGTCAATGGTATT
>Ga0351884_1201_pt1 | contig 13278 bp, 10 predicted proteins | sample BONcelFGM3001F15_FD_206773 | JGI IMG/M metagenome (GOLD analysis project Ga0351884, IMG submission 206773) | Enriched cells from coal bed in the Powder River Basin, Montana, United States - BONCAT cells FGM rep3 HSBNCT.FGM.300.1.F15 ...
GGCGCTGGGGCCCGCGATCAAAATCAGGAGGCGACTGCCCGCCGCCTGCAGCCGCCACACCGGGCAACTGGTGTCAAGCGGGTTTTCGCTGTTTATCATTTGGATGTGTACGGGTATATGGCATGGCGGAACATGGAACTTCGTACTGTGGGGCATGATCAATTTTGTGTTCATCTTCTGGGAGGCGAATCGTAAACCTGGCTCGAAAAGCCGATTCAGCGCCGCGATTGGATGGGGCTACATGATTTTGATCGCGTTTATCACCAAGCCCTTGGTTTACACGGCCACGCTCGCGCAGGCGGGCAGTTACTATGGCGCTATGTTGGGGCTGACAGGCAACGCGTTGTGGGATGCAAACACGTTGATGTACCTCAGGGATTATGCGGTTGTGCTGATTGCGGGCAGTTTGCTGGTATTTCCCATCTTTGAGAAGCCAGCCAAAGTGCTTATCGGGGAGAACCGTAAGGTGCTCCGCATCTGCGTGGGTATCGTGGGCGTCGCCGTGATGGTCGCGATTTTCTCGCTGTCGGTTGCCTATATTCTGCAAAACGGGTTCAGCCCGTTTATTTACCAACGGTATTAGGGTTGCGCCTGACGCACCGTAACAACTGGGTAGCCCCGCGTGAAACGGCGCGTTTCAGTAATACGTTCATGCCAGCTGCCCAATGGGGCGAACCGGGAAAGGAAGTTCATCATGAAGGAAAAAGTACTGGCGATCCTGACGAACCTGATACCGACGATTGACTTTGCCCATGAAACAAAACTGGTCGACGACAAACTGATTGACTCGCTGATGATTATCAATATCATCAGTGAACTGTCCATCGCGTTTGATATTGACATCAATTTTGATCAGATCACCTCGGATAACCTGAACTCGGCAGAGGCGATGGTGGCGATGATTGAGCGGCTGAAGCCATAGCAATGCCGGAGGAAGGAAACGGCGAAAGCCGCAGATGTATCAAGGCAGGTATGATAAACATGCAATACGCTTCGATCATCGATGCCATACGTACAAACGCCGAGCATAGCCCTGCGCGGCTATGCCTTGTGGATGGCACAACCCAGGTAACCTATGGGCAATACTGGCAGAAGATCTGCCGCGCGGCGGAAAACTTCCAGGCGCAAGGGCTGGCGCGCGACGGAAAAGCCATGTTGATCAGCACCCAAACAATCGATTACCTTGCGGCATTACATGCCGTTCAATTGGCGGGCGCCATTGCCGTGCCGCTTGAACGGGGGTGTGTGGAGAAACGGATACGGGAAATCGCCAATGCGCTGGGTACGGCATACCTGTATGGGGGCGCGGCGTACAGCGGCATACAAGCCCTGACGAGCGAAACCGGAGACGGTGCGGGTACTTTTACTTACCCGCTGCCCAAAACGGACAGCACTTCGCTGATTCTCTTCACGACTGGAACAACGGGAACCTCCAAGGGCATCGAGCTTACGCACGGCGCGGATGTGGCGGTTGCCGAAAACGTGAAGTACGGCGTGCAAATGCAACCGGACAACGTCGAAATGCTGCCCATGCCACTGAATCATTCCTTTGCCCTTCGCAGGTATTTCGCATCCATGATCAACGGCAGCGCGGTGGCACTGACCGACGGCGTCATGAATTTGAAAGACTTTTACGCGACGATGCAAACCTACCACGCAACATCGATGGCGCTTGCGCCATCGATGCTATCCGTTTTACTGAAGCTGTCCAAAGCGGAGTTGGCCAAGTATGACGCGCAGCTTGACTTTGTTCAAATGGGCTCCGCGCCTTTGCCGGAGCAGGAAAAACAAACGCTGATGGCCATCCTGCCATCCTGCCGCCTGTACAACCTGTATGGCTCAACAGAAGCCGGTTGCGCATGCATCCTTGATTTCAACAGGCACAAAGATATGCCCAACTGCATTGGTCGCCCGACTGTAAATTCTCTGCTGCGCATCGTGGACGACCATCATAAGCCGATCGAAACCAACAGCGAAAGAACGGGGTTCCTTTGTTGGGGAGGCAGTATGTGCATGAAGGGTTACTACGGTGACCCGGACCTGACGCACCAGGTATTGGTCGACGGTTTCATTCGCAGCAACGATGTAGGGTACATGGATGGGCTGGGATGGGTTTATATGCTTGGGCGTAACGATGATGTCATCCTTTCGGGCGGGATGAAAATCCAGCCTGCCGATGTGGAGAAGGTTGCCATCGGGTTTGCCGGGGTCAGTGATTCGATATGCTTTGGCAGACAAATCAGCGAAACCATGACGATCGTTGCGCTAGGGTACGTAAGCGATACCGTGCTTGACCCCATCGCATACCGTAACTTTTTGTCGGCGAACCTGAACGATTATATGGTGCCGCGCGTGATTGAGAAAATTGACAGCGTGCCGCGAACCTTCAACGGAAAAATCCTCCGTAAGGGGATGAAGTAGCACATGCTTAACTGATTTGCAGCATGAATGCATCTGGCTTGCGGTTGTTATGCGCCTTGGCTTATTCAAATAACGCAACGACGCCTCATAGCGCCCTCGCATCCACGCCGCGCCTACGCGCCAGAACTCGCGCAAGCCCTTGCGCATCAATCATTTAGATTGGTATCCACAGACGCGTTCGCTGTATATTTCCGATGGACGGAACGATGCTGCGATGGTAAAATATTGGTTGGAAGTTAAGCAGACAATAAACTGAATGAGGTGAGCGTCATGGCACTTGACAAAGGCAACGCCGTAAGAAGAGTGATTTCCATATTGGTGGTTCTGGTCATGCTGTGTTTACTGCCTGTATCCGCCGGCGTTGCCGCGCAGGCACCCGCCGTGCTGAATGTTGCGTATCAATATGGCCTTGCCTACGCTCCGCTCATCGTAATGAAAGAATATGGGATGATCCAGAAGCATTACGACGGGGCCGTGGAAGTGAACTGGCAGGTGCTTAACTCCGGTGTGGCTATCAACGAGGGTATCGTTGTCGGCCAAATCGATGTGGGCGCTATGGGCGTAGCGCCCGCGATCGTTGGGGTAATGCGCGGCATCCCCTACAAAATATTCTCAAACATTTCCAGCCAGCCACATGGGTTGATGACCAATTCCACCGATATCCAAACGCTTTCGGATATTACCAGCGACAAGAAAATTGCACTGGTCGGCATTGGCAGCATACAGCACATATTCCTATCCATGCTGGCGCTTCACGATCTTGGCGATGCACATGCGCTGGACAACAACATCATTGCCATGTCCCACCCCGATGGCATGACTGCGCTCATTTCTGGCGCGGTTGACTGTCAGCTGACGACATCCCCCTATGTTTTTTATGAAGCGGATATAGATAACCTGCACAAGGTTTCCAACCTGGAAGCGGTCTGGCCCAATGGCAATTCGTTCATCGTCGGGATGGCGTCCAACGCGCTTTACGATGGAAATCCGAAACTCTACCGTGCGTTGGTGGAAGCGCTGGCGGAAGCGGAAGCGTTTATCGAACAAAACGCCGATGAAGCGGCCGGATTCTTGGCAACCTATAACGATGTCTCCAAAGAGGTTATGCTGTCATGGCTGAACGACCCCGGCTGCAGCTTTTCACCGAAGCTGCAAGGCGCAATGTCGATGGCAGCGTTCATGGCCGAATATGGCTTCATTGCAGAAAAACCGGACAGCGTTAGCAAGATAGCCTACGACAACGTGGAAGGCGAATAGACACAATCGGGAGAGGAGCGGCGCAATGCTTAAGAAAATGGTTGCGTCTGTCAGGCATGTGCTGCCTCAGGTGCTGTTCCTGCTTGGCGGGGTACTGCTTTGGCAAACGCTGTATGAAGCGAAGGTATGGTCGCCGCTTCTGTTCCCTTCCTTGGGGGAAATCCGACAGTCCTTTATCACCAGTTTCACAGTGAACAAATTCTTTGACGCAATCCTGTACTCCCTGTCGCTGCTGACACGCGGGCTGCTGCTGGGCATCGGTATCGCGCTGCTGCTGTCCGGCCTGTCAATCATCAGTAAATCCGTTTACCGGATTTATAACATGCTGGTTTCCATGTTTGACCTCATCCCGGGTGTGGCGCTGTTCCCACTTGCGATCCTGTGGTTTGGCACCGGCGAGGCAACGATCATTTTTATCGTGGTTCATTCGGTGGTTTGGCCGATGTCTAGGAGTATCATCGACGGTTTCAATTCCATACCGGGTATTTATCTGGAAGCGGGCGCGAACATCGGCCTAAAAGGCCCCGCCCTCGTGTATGGGGTTTACTTACCCGCCTCATTTCCCAGAATACTCTCCGGCATCAAAGTGGGTTGGGCACGGGCGTGGCGTGGCTTAATGAGCGCTGAAATGGTTTTTGGCGCTACCAGCGCCGGAGCCGGTATCGGTTTCTATATTCAATATCGACGGAGTTTCATGGACAGCGCAGGTTTGTATGTCGCGCTCATTGTTATCATCATCATTGGCGTAGTCGTCGAGTATGGGGTATTCAGGGTGATTGAGAACAAAACGATTAAAAAGTGGGGTATGTATCGGTGACGCCTCGGCAGGATCCGGAAAACGGCGCAGGCAATGGTTGCGATGGCTCGGCAGCAACGCCTAAAAAGCTGGTCGTGCGGGTTGAGAACCTGCGGAAAACATTCTCCACGCCAAAAGATACCAATGAGATACTTAAAGGGATCGACCTGGCCGTGTACGCTGGTGATTTTGTGTGTATCCTGGGGCCGTCCGGTTGCGGCAAAACGACGCTGATACGCTGTATCGCAGGGTTTGAACGCTATGAAGGGATCGTTGAAGTAAACGGTGTGGTCGTCAGCGGCCCGACACCAGACCGAATTATGGTTTTTCAGGATTTTAACCAGCTTTTCCCATGGCTTACCGTCGAAAAAAACATCCAATATCCCCTTAAGGTAACGGGCACGAGAGGGAAAGAAAAGCTGAGAATTATTACGGACGATATTCTGGAGCGCGTTGGCCTTCTGGCGTACAAGAATTACTATCCCTTTCAGCTCAGCGGAGGCATGAAACAGCGAACCGCCATCGCTAAAGCGTTGGCAATCAGCCCGAAAATCATCCTCATGGATGAGCCCTTTGCCAGCCTGGATGCGATAACCCGTAAAACGTTGCAGATGGAATTGCTCAAAATCAAAGAGCAGTTCGACATCACCGTGATTTTTATCACGCACAATATTCAGGAAGCGGTTATGCTTGGCAACCGTATTATTATGATGGGTGTTGAAGGTACGATCAAGGAAGACATGGAAAACCTACTTCCAAAGCCAGCGACACCTGCAACCCCCGGGTTTGGCGAGATATGGAAACACCTAAGCGACATGCTGGAGGACAGGAAGACCCTGTCCGGCGACAGAGAGGCAATTTCTTAAATGCTGTTTCTCTCATGGCAACGCGCCAGTATATTCATAACCCTGATATGGTTTCACTTGCATCGGGGGTCAGGCCGCCTGTAGCCAGCGTAGGGGTGTAGCGCTTCAACTTACAGTATGCGACTCGCAATGAGTTTTATGCGGGCGGATCGTGTTATTGCGTGGTTGCCAATGGCGCCGTATGGGCGGATACGGGAATAGCTGTAATTGGACAATAGCGACCTGTCAACGAAAAAGGTGGGTCTATAATACTATACAGTACAATATATTACTCAGTGAGAAACAGGCAGCCAGATGATGCGTTTGGTCAGGTCAAGAATTGTGCGCACATCGCAGGTCCCAAGCGCCAAGCGGTAGCCACCAGATGATATCTCCAGATTCACCAAACCATAGCCCTGCGTGAGCCGCCAAGAAGCCACCGCCGCTTGCGACGGCATGACTTTGAGGGGAGCTGGTAACTGCATTAACCAATACACGATTCCCCGTTTCAGATTGCACCCACCCCCTGATTGTATCAACAATAGCGTTGCAATGATTATACAACCCAATGAGGTGAACCAGAAGAGGAATCGCGAAATAGCTTTCTAGGTTTGAAAGCGCCCGTGAATCTGATCACCTGCTTTCTTTGCGCATTTCAACGTGGTAACCATGACCCTTGTCGTGAAGCACGAAAAACACGCACTGCAGCCATGCCGAGCACATGCTGTCCAGATACAGCATCACGGTTTTCTGCATACCGTTTTGCAGACCAGAGTCCATTTATAACGGGTTAAAATGTGGCAAAACAAGACAATAGATGAGTATGCAAAACCCCTTGAATCCTTTGATTCAAGGGGTTTTACGTGGTGACCCATCCGTGAGCAAATCCGAACGTGTGAGCTGCTTTCCGTGCGGGTCGGTGAGGTTGAACACGACCGTCACGCGGTGGCCTACGCCGCCATCGCCAGGTGCTACAAAAACGGAATTGACTATGATGTCGATGAGATTGACAGCAAACCCCTCCGTGCCAGACTGCCGAGCAAACCCAACCAGAAAACGGGTGAGGTCATCCGGCACAATGTCAGGCATGCTACGCTCCAGTTCCGCGACCTCACAAAGCACTTGCTCACGCTGGGCTTCAAGCGCGTTCACCCGTGCGACAAACGTCGGGCTGGTGACGCCGGATTCGATTGCCTTGAGAATGCCAGCGATGCCGGAATCGATTTCTTTGAGCCTGCCACGAGCCGCGATCAACGCGCCGTTATCATCCTGCGCACGCTTATATGCCTCCATGGCGGAGGAGACGATGACGGGAATCAGATCAGGTGTGAGCAGCCCGCGCGCGACTGCGACAACGTGATCCTCGATGAGCTGTTTTCGGGTGTTCTTCATTTTGCATTCGCTGCCGCGCTTGCGGTGACCGCAGGCATAATATTGGTACTTGCCGCCACTTGAAGATTTGCCGCTCTCCCCCGCCATGTGCGCGCCGCATTCCGCACAGAATATCTTTGGGGTGAGAAGGTATGGCTCCGGCGCTTTTGCGCGCGCGGGTGCTTGCCGCTGCAGCGCTCGGCGGCGTTCCACCGCATCGAATGTTTCTCGATCAACCAAAGCAGGGATAGCGTCCGTCATGGAAACCTCGCCGTTATAGTTAATCTCGCCAATATACTTGCGGTTGCGCAGGATCGCGTTAAAAGAATTCTTGCCGAATGGCTTTCCAATGGCCGAGTGGATGCCGCGCCCGTTCAGGTCATCGGCCAACTGCTGGTAGCTCCAGCCATCGGCATATCGGGTGAAGATTTCGGAGACAACCGGAGCATAAAGCGGATCGGGCACCAGCTGCTTATTGACCGAGCGGTACCCGAGCGGTATGGTGCCGCCTGTAGACAGCTCCTTGGCGGCGTTCTCATGCATGCCGCGCCGCACATCCTGCGCGAGGCTCTTGCTGTAGTATTCGTCGAGGCTCTCCATGATGCCCTCAAGCAGCGCACCCTGGGGATCATCGCCGATGGCCTCGGTGGCGGAGGCGACGCGCACACCGTTGGTGCGGAGCTTCCGCTTATAGACGGCACTGTCATACCTGTTGCGGGCGAAGCGGGACAGTTTATACACCACAACTAAATCAAACGTATGCTTTACGCTATCACGGATCATCTGCTGAAATGCGGAGCGCTGCAGCGTGTCCTTTGAGGCGGAAAGCGCACAATCGGCGTATATATCAACGACATCCCAGCCGTTGCGGTCACAGTATTCACGGCATACGCGAAGCTGTCCTTCAATAGAAATTTCCTGCTGCTTCTCACTGTCAACGCCGGGATAAAATCACCGAAAACGCCGGTGAAAAATGACCCATAACGCCGGTTACCCTGCCGCCGGAATATCCGCTGGCGGAACCGTTTGAATCCCTGTTTTCAGGCGATCTTTCAGCCGATATGTCTGCCCCCGGATATTAATCACGTGAGCATGATGGAGCAGCCGATCCAACAGAGCCGTTGCGACAATCGTATCACTGAGCAGTTCACCCCAATCGCTGAAGTACTTGTTGCTGGTGAGAATGATGCTGCCATGCTCATATCGCTCAGAGACGAGACGAAAGAACCATTCGGCCTCCTGTCGGTTAAGTTGCAAATAACCGACCTCGTCAATGATGAGGATTGCTGGGTGCAGGTATACCCGCCATCGCTTGTCCAGCCGTCCTTGTTCCATGGATCGTTTCAGATCCTCAATGAGACGTGCCAGGCTGGTATAGTAAACCGTTAGCCCCGATTTTAGTGCCTTCATGGCAAGTCCAACAGCAAGGTGAGTCTTGCCAACACTCGGCGGGCCGAGAAAGATCAGATTTTCGCAGCGAGCCGCAAAACTAAGGGTACCCAGTTCATCGATCTGCCGTTTATCAATGCTTGGCTGAAAGCTGAAATCGAACTCGTCCAGCCCTTTCCGGTGCGGAAGGTGAGCCAGTCTCAGCCTCATCTCCTCGCTCTTGCGATCACGCTCCTGCTGCTCGGTGGTCAGCAGGTCATTGAGAAATTGCGAATAGGTATGCTGCTCCCGCTGCGAGCGCTCCATTTGTGCATCCAGCAACACCGCTGCCGTTTCCAGGCCCAGTGAAGCAAGCAGCGCCCGGGCATGCTCCAGTTCAACCATTGGAGGCACCTCCCAGCAGCCGGTCATAGATGCTCAGCTCACGAATTTCGACCGTGCCGGCCTGTTGCTTTGCACAGGGAAGCGGAACCGGGATACCGTTCCTTTCCGTGAGACCATGGTACTGACCATGAAGCATGATGACATTGCCGGAACGATATTGCGCCTTGTGTCTGGCCAGCAATACGCCGCCATAACAGATCTCCAGCGAGCCTTCGTAGAGCCGAACCCGTACCTCCTTCCCGCTGTATTGCCAAGGGACACCATATCGAATACCGTCAAAGCTGACCATCCCGTCGTGGGTTACAATACGATCCTCCCAGCGATATTGATCCAGTTTTGCCTGTGACGGTAACTCCAATAGCTTTTCGCTGGCCAATGCTTGCAGTGGGATCTTTCCGGTCGTGTGATGTACTTTACCGTTGGCATCACGGCACCAGGCTACTGCCTGACGATTGAGATCGTCCAGATCCTCAAACCGCCGCCCGGGAAGGAAGTTCTCTTTCACATACCGAACAAGGCGCTCTACTTTCCCTTTGGTTTGTGGAGATCGCACGCGACACACTTTCGGCGTAAAACCCATGTCAACGGCGAAATCTGCAAAACGCGTGTTCCAAATGGGCTGCCCTGCTTCCCTGCCTGTTACGACCGTCTTCATATTGTCGGTCAATATCTCCTGAGGCATCCCGCCGTAATACGCAAATGCGTTGACCATGCACCGATGCAGACTGTTCAGATCGCAGCGGCTGGTGAACTCAACGTATTTCATGCGGGAGTTCCCCAGAATGATGACGAACGCAGGCACTTTGTGCAGACCGCCCTGCGCATCCTGGTAATGGCAGATGCCCCAGTCCATTTGCGCCTGTTTGCCGGGTGGTGTTTCATATCTGCGCACGGCGGGCAATGCCCTGGCCGGACGAAAGGGATGCACGTATTCTTTGAGAATCGTAATCCCGCCCTCGTAACCTACTCCTTGCAACCGTTCCAGCAGTACCACGCAGTTGAAAATCCCCTGACTCATGAGGCTGTGAAGGAGAGGTTTATAAGCATCCAGCTTTGAAAACCGATCGTTCGGTGGTGGTTTATTCTCGCCACGCTCAATATACTTGCGGGCTGTATTCTTGGAGATTCCGAGCTGTTTCCCGATGGTATAGGCGCTCTTCCCGTTTCGCGCTTCTTTTCGTATCATGAGAATCATCCCACTCCTTAGCATAGTGCCCGCCTCCACGATCTTCTTCCAGATCATGGTAGCGACCTTCCTTGAGTGGGTCAATTCCTACCGGCGTTCTCGGTCAATTATACTCCGGCGATAACACTCACTGCTGTAGCGGGCATAAATAACAGCTTTCACAGTTGACCTCCACATGTTTTTTGTAGGCATCACGTTTCGCGTAGGCATCTGCCTGCGTTTTGCCCATGAACTGAATGCCTTTGTACTTGGCGGTGTAGCGACAATCATTTCGTTGTCTTAAGGATGCACGCGGCAATTGATAACCCCCAACAATTTATGTCACTCTGTTGTTTCGATAGTGTCAAGCGATGTTCGCAATTTCGAAGTACTCCGCATATGAATCAAGCCGCTTGGGGTAATAGGGTACGAATGGACTCTTCGCTGAGATAGGCTCTAGAAACCGACCAGTCTTCCGCATATTCCATGAGAAACGTGGTGACCAGACGCAGGTATGAGTCTGGATTCGGGAAGATTCCGACAACCCTTGTTCGCCGCCGTATCTCCTCGTTGAGCCGCTCCAACATGTTGGTCGAGGCGATCTTGCGGGCATCCAGCTTAGGGAAGGCGTAGAAGGAAAGGGAATCCTCCAGCCCGTCCTCCAGCGTTTCAATGGCTTTGGGATATTTGTCTGCATACTTCTCACCCAGCGCCGCAGCGCGCGCCCTTGCCCCCTCCGCGGAGGGGGCAAGCCAAATCTCCTTGAGCTGCCCAGCGAATTCTGCCTTGTCGCGGTGAGGGATATGCGCGAGGGTATTTCGCATGAAATGTACCTTGCACCGTTGCCACGATGCGCCGACAAAGCTCGTCCGAATGGCGGCAATCAGCCCCTTATGCGCATCCGAAACGACCAGCGAAGGCGTCTGCAGACCACGCGCCTTCAGGCCATCAAACAGGTGCTGATAGGTGTGCTTGGATTCTTCCAGCATGGGCTCGACCGCTAGTACTTCACGATGCCCCTGCGCGTTTACACCGCAAACGATCTGGATGGCCATGCTGACAACACGACCGCCATAACGCACCTTCTCATACAGGGCATCGACCCAGAGCACGGGATACGGCTCTCCCGCCAATGGACGTTCCCTGAACGACTGTACCTGCTCGTTAAGCCCTTTGGTCATGTCGCTTACCTGACTGCGGGATAGGTTTTCAATGCCCAGGCTCTTTGCGAACTTGTCCATCTTGCGAGTTGATACCCCTTGCACGAAAGCTTCCTGTACCACTTGAATCAAAGCTGCCTCGCTGCGCTTGCGCTCGGTTACGAAGAAAGGGATGTAGCCGCCGTTTCTGACTTTGGGGATCAGTAGGTACATGGTGCCCATCCGGGTATCGTACCTTCGTGGCCGATATCCGCTCCTGCTGCTGGTTCGATCGTCGCAGTGCTCGTTCTTTTCTGCCCCCAACTTGCTGGAAACCTCCGCCTCCATCAGTCGAGCACAGAGCCATTCCAGCATACTGAGCATCGGATCCGCTTCTCCCATACAACGCAGTAGCAATTCCGTGAGATTTGTGGTATCGTTTTTCTTGGCCATTGGTTTTCTCCTCCTCTTTGAATGTCTCGACACCATTCATTCTAGCGGAGTACCAATGGCTTTGCCATTACTTTATGAAATTGCGAACTTCAGTATACTCGACCGTTGTTTCTAACTAATCAGTATCAATATGAATTTTGACTACATGTTAAGTATCGCTTGCACACAATTAATCAACGTGGGCGGTACATCGCTCGAACTGGCCTCAAGTACTGCTTGTCTGTATTTTCTCACGTTCTTCTCATCTCTTAAGATACCACCATTTGAAGTTAGTGCTTGACAAAAACTCGGCCATAGAGAAAGCTCTCCTTCAATGTCATCAATCCAGATTGAATACTTATCGGTGACAACTGTTGGATTCCTGTAGGCATATGGAGTGTTACCTTCTGTAACAATCGTTGCTGTTGGAAGCCATTGAAGAACCTTCTCTGTGCTCGCCCGTTTTGAATTTTCGCAATCTCTTTGTTTTTGTAAATCTTGAGGATGTTTCCTTGCAGCACCAGCTGAATCACCATCGATAATCAAGTATGTAGGTGTATCCAAAGCTTCTAAAACTATATGAGGTATGTGTAGATTGTTCTTACCAGACATATCAAGTACTGATATCCCCCTGCAATCGAAGGGGGTGCCCAGTTTCTCTGCTAGTGCTTCTAAGATAGCTTTATCTGTGCTTCCCTCAACAAGTACAACATTGTCTGAGAAGAAACCCTCTGAGAAAGATGTCGGTAAATATCTTTCAACAGTTTTCAAAACATCTTCCTCTGATGTAGAGCTTATTCTTGCTATATCTGGAATAGTTGCATATTTGGTTTTCGAGATGCCATTTTCTAGTGAGAAACGCCTTATAGATGAGAACTGGCTCGGAAGAACAAAGTATGGACTGTGCGTGGCAATAACTATTTGTACGTTTGGTTGTAATGACATTTCTAGCAGTGTTCTTCCAAATGAGCGTGCACGAACCGGATGTTGATATATTTCTGGTTCCTCAATGCAGATTACTATCGCTGGGAGCCTATCAAGTACTTCGCTTAACCTGATAGCGGTTTCTTCTTCGCTTTGTCCCGCTTCCGGTATCATTGTCTTTTCATAATAAGTTCGATCAGGTATTAGTGATTCAAACATAGCAATCATAACTGCACGTTGTATGCCATCACCTTGCTTACCGATACTGCGTTGACTGCCATCAATTGTTACAACAGTGCTAATGTCTGGATTTGGGCTTGGAATCCAATCCGGTATATGAGGGAAAAACTCAATCGAAGCCGATGGTATAAGTCGAGTGAGCTTCTCATTCACTCGTTCGGATTGCAATGTTGTAGATCGAGCTATGGAATCTCTCATCGTTTCCGTTAATTGATCTATGACTTCTTTATTCTGTTGTATCCATGATTGCTTAGCTAAATCGCTCGCACTATTCATTAAGCTACCAATAAGGCTATTCAATGTTGAACCTTTTCTATTAATGGAAATATCAGAGGTCATATCGCAAGAAGCCGGAACCAATACAAACGAGACGCACTCTTTGATAATGTTTGGCCCATTAAAACCAAACATGTGTGTCGCTTCTTCTTCATCGATCTGAACCAAACGATCCCTATTTACTGGATCATCCTCCCAGGCTTGTAATGCTGACAATATCTCATCCTTTTGAGGTAATGCTCCTAAATCTGGAAGTTCTGGATAGTTTGTTCGAAGGCTTCGATAAGCTGGACGACTATCAGTAAGTCTTGAAAATGCACGAATGTCTGCAAACCCCGGCCCTTGTAGAGCTTGCCCAACGTATTTTTCTTTTTGACCTAAACGCCAAATCTTACTGAAAACCGCTGTCTGTCCTCGACCATATGATTGTAACAATGTTTGGTCACGATTTGTCAGCGCAGAAAACATGACAGTCACACGAACCGTGTCAAGACTTGGGTTTGCTTGCATTTCTTCAGCCGTGTATTTCGGAGTGCCGTCATCATTCTGAAAGTCATGTATATCAGAGGCGGTCAATGAACCACCGTTGAAAAACCAGTCTAGTGCTCTAAGAACTGATGACTTCCCTGTACCATTTGG
>Ga0351884_1207_pt1 | contig 12772 bp, 11 predicted proteins | sample BONcelFGM3001F15_FD_206773 | JGI IMG/M metagenome (GOLD analysis project Ga0351884, IMG submission 206773) | Enriched cells from coal bed in the Powder River Basin, Montana, United States - BONCAT cells FGM rep3 HSBNCT.FGM.300.1.F15 ...
TATTATTCCACTTTTTTCTTTTGCTATCAGTCCGGCTATTTTAAATAATGGGTATAGTTTTTCCATGATAAATAACTTTTAGATTTATTATTAATACAATTGAGTTGATAAAACGGGTATATTGGATGAATAAAAAAGAATCGCGAATCATGAGAATGATTCCCAATGATAAGGAGCGCTGAAAATAAATAATTTGATTAATAATTGGTGGGTTATAAGAGCAGAAGCAAAAAGGGCGAGGGACCTATTTTAGCTCGCAGTTGTTGATAAGCATTTTTTTTGTATAGCTTTACACTGTTTATTGAAATTCCCATACTCTGGGCTACTTCTTCATTTTTTAATCCCTGCATACTTAGGATTATTACCTGTTTTTGTTGCGGCGGAAGACAGCTAATTGCACTGTTTAGGTTTTGAATAACTTCGGCTTCGATTACAGATTCATCAAAAAAAGAATCGGTTTCATAAATTGCCTGTTGAACATAACTCCTTTTAACATTAGTATGCTTTATAAAATTTATGCACCTGTTTTTGATAGAAAGGTATAGGAAAGCCTTTATTTGCTCAAAGCTTTCAAATTTAATGCGCTGATTCCATAATTCAATAAATACATCTTGTGCCACATCTTCCGAATCATCAGAATCATTAAGGAATTTTGCGGCAAACAGACACATAACAGGATATAACCTTTTAAATATGGCGCGGTATGATTCTTTATCCCCATGTTGAAAATCAATAATCGTTTTTTCCAGCATACTGACCAATGATAGAAAGACAAAATTTAGAATTTAGAATGAAAATAATATTTAGATCGTAAAGTAAAGAGAGAAGGCACTTTTATAATAAATCAAAAACGAACTATTTTTAGCTGCTTAGCCAATCAGTATCCGGCTGATGTAATCTATTGATTCACCGTATAATTCCGGATACAACGGTAATGAAAGAATTTTATTACTGTAATCATTTGAAACCGGATAATTAGAAATAGATAGATTATACTTTTCATATGCTTTCAAAAAAGGAAGCGGAATTGGATAGTGAACACCTGTTTCGATTCCGTTTTTCTTCAGTTTTTCGCGAAGCGCATCCCGGTTCTCACATCTCACAACAAAAAGATGAAATGCATGATAGGAATAATCAGGGATGTTAGGTAAAACAAGATTAGAATCATTCAGATTAAAAAAATATCTCTTTGCTGCACTGTTACGTTTCACATTCCATTCATCAAGATGTTTTAGTTTTACAGATAGTACCGCTGCCTGGATAGCGTCTATTCTGCTGTTTTTTCCTTCAAATGCGTGGTCATATTTCCCGGTTCTTCCATGGTTTGACCACATTCGCAGCCTCTCAGCTAACTCATCATCATTTGTAACCATGCAGCCGGCATCACCATACGCGCCCAGGTTCTTCCCCGGATAAAAGCTATAGGCCGAGGCAATTCCGAAAGTTCCGACTTTTCGATTTTTATATTTTGCGCCGTGCGCCTGCGCGCAATCTTCAATGATTTTTAGTCCATACTTTTGCGCAATCATAAGAATCTCGTCCATTTCAGCAGGTAATCCGTATAGATGGACAGGCATAATAGCTTTAGTTTTTTTTGTAATAGCTTTTTCTATTCTTTCCGTATCAATGGTATAATAATCCGGATGGCAATCTACAAACACAGGTTTCGCCCCGGCATGTGAAACCGCTTCGGAAGATGCGATAAATGAATTAGCGGGCACAATAACTTCATCACCATCCCCGATACCCAGTGCGCGTAAAATTATCTCTATTGCATCGGTTCCATTTCCACAGGCGATCGCATGTTTTGATTCCGAGAATTCAGCGAATGCGGTTTCAAAATCCCGAACAAACGGATTATTTTTAAAACCGACGAATTGCGCGCTGTTAATAACTTCCTCAATCTTTGCATTAATCTCTGATTTTATACTTTGATATTGTATCTTTAAATCCACCAGAGGTATTTCATTAGTGCTATTCATTTGGTAATCCCGGTTAATATTTCTGATTCTATCATTCGGATAAGTTCTATTATCCAGTTATAAAAAAAGCATGTCTTACAACACGCTCTTATAAATCTTTTCTATTATTTCAACCGTCTTTAGCCCTTCATAACCACTCGTGGTTACGGCTCCATTATTTGTAAGTACCTCAATTACATTTTCATAAACCTTGTCGTGATTTGACATAGAACCCTGATAAGCTCCATAATCATTGGCCGGTGAAGATTCGGGTAAACCTGCTATTTCGAAACCATCAATAAATTGATACTCAAGAGTATTAAGATACTGACCGCCAACCTTAACGGTACCATTTTCCCCAAACAAAGTAATAGAACCTTCCATATTTTTTTTATAACTATTTACGTTGTAGTTAAGCGTGCCTATTGCTCCCGTTTCCAACTCAATAGCAACAGCACCGGAATCCTCGAACTCCATCATTCCCTGGTGCTGTTGATTTCTTAGAATCGGATATACATTTTTTACATCGCCCACTATCCAATATAGTAAATCAATAAAATGGCTGAACTGTGTAAACAGGGTTCCTCCATCCATATCCTTCTTTCCTTTCCAATTGGAATCCCTGTAATATTCCTCGTTCCGGTTCCAGAAACAATTTATTTGAAAGTTTGTGATTTCGCCTAAACGATTTTCATCCATTATTTTTTTCAACGCAACCACCGGCGGATTAAATCTATTTTGCTTTACAATAAATAGTTTTTTATTTGATTTTTCGGCTTCAATGATCATATTACCGCAATCCTTCACACGAATAGCCATGGGCTTCTCACATAAAACATGACAGCCGGCTTTTAAAGATTTTACGGTATGTTCGGCGTGTAAACCATTCGGAGTGCATATGGATACAACATCAATATTATTCTTTTGGCATAACAAGTCATCGATGCGATACAAACTGTTACAGTTATATTTCCGCGCGAGCATATCGGCTTTATCTTTATTTATATCGCAGACCGATACGAGATTTGCCATGCCCTGAATATGCTTAGCATGCCTTTCAGCTATGCGTCCGCACCCGATTATAGCGAAGTTGAGTTTTGACATTTATTATTATTTAAGGTAAAATTAAATAGAAGTGTTTTCGCGTAGTTTTGCAGCTGTTTGCGCGAATCTACTTTGAATCTTTATTTTGTTCTCCAGACTTTCTTTTTGTATCAGTTCAATCTTTTTCTCGAAAACATTTTATAACCTAACTGATACAAGGCGATAAATTGCGCTATTCTCGTTTCCTCATCATATTTTTCATTATAATCATTTTCGAAATCATTAATTCGATTCATTCTCTCGATATAATTTAGATAATCTTCTTTGCTATCCATGCTTCAACACGTTTAAATCATCTTGAATAAACTCATCAATTCTTTTTTCTATTTCATCAACCCTCGCCGACCATGTGTGTTGTTTAATGAATTCGTTACGTTTGTTTAAATGTTCGGGTCCATTCATTTCCAGCGCCCTATTTAAAGCATTCACAAACTCATCATATGATTCCGCATGGATGCAAAGATCATCGCCAAAATCAACAGGACCAATTGTTGATACTACCGGTTTACCTGACGAAACATACTGAAAAAATTTAGAATTGGCTTTGATATATTTGGTAACATCATCCTTTACGTATGGAATTATGCACACATCAACCGGTTTAATAAAGGATGGAAGTTCACTCTCTTTTTTATTACCAAGGAAGAATATATTCTTCTGCTTTTTTAGTTTATCTAATCTTAACTTGTAATCTCCATCGACTTCTATAACAGGTCCGATAAACACAAAAGAAAAATCTTTATAGGTTTCGGATAATAAAAACATCAAATCAATATCAATGCGGTTATTTAAAACGCCAATGTGTCCGATTATAGGCTTACCTAGTCCCTCCATTTCAGCGGCAGGAAAAGTTTCACTGTGATAAGCCCTGCTAAACAACCCGTCGTTGACTGCTAAAGGAATTAGATAACTATTTTTGTTATAAACAATTCTTTCTTCAACTAATTTTTCCGATACACCAAAGACAATATCCGCTTTACCGGTAAGCGCATTCTCTAGTCGTTCAATATTTTTGTGGGCAGATTGAAATTTAAATATCTGTTTGAACGGATCATTGCAGAAATAGATCGATATTATTTCTCCGAATTTTTTTATCACTTTTTCAGATAAAGGAGAAAAAGTAAACAAAATGGGCTTATCAAATTTCAGTGCCGGTAAAACGAATAATTTAATCCAATATGCGATCAATAACCAATTAAATGAATTAATTATCTTAATCCATTCACCCCCCGGAACAAAAGGCGGAACAGCGGCTAAATAAATACCCTCATCATTTAATCTGGGTTTTCTAAAAATATTGAAAAAATATTTCCAATAAGTCTTACCTCTCAGAAGTTTAATCCATGTAATATACGCTTCAACAAAAACAACCTCGTTCCCGCGCTTCGCGTACTCTCGCATAAGGTTATGACGGACTCTCTTAGGTCCATCCCATAAAGATTGCGCAATACAAATTATCTGTTTTTTATCTTTCATTTACGAATAATCATAGATTTACGAATGCTTTTTCAACCGCGTGGAGGGTTTCCCATTTTTTACAGAAACAGAATCTAATATAATGGCACCCTTTCTTTGGATCCGAATAGAACGACGATCCGGGAACTGCGGCAACACCGATTTTATCAATTAATTTTCTGCAAAAATCCGTATCGTTATCAACCGCTAATTTGTGCATTAGATCCGAAATATCTGTTATCATATAATAGGCGCCCTGAGGTTTTCCTGGTTTAAATCCTTTTTCTCTTAATAGAATGTAAAGAAAATCTCTGGCTTCATTATAATGCTTTTGCAAACCGTTATAATATTCGTTTGGATAATTAAGCGCTGATGCTGCAGCGTGTTGAAGCGGATTTGGAGCTCCTACGGTAAGAAAATCATGAACTTTTCTGATACGGGAAGTAATTTCCTTTGATGCGATCGCCCATCCAACTCTCCAACCGGTAACTGAATATGTTTTTGAGATCGAGTTGATTGTAATAGTCCTATCTTCCATACCATTAAGTGAAGCAATTGAAATATGCCTGGCCCCGTCATACAATATGTGTTCATAAATCTCGTCTGTAACAGCATATACATCATGCTTTATACACAGGTCTGCTATCTCTGTTAATTCCTTGTGAGAAAATACTTTTCCGGTTGGATTATTCGGGGTATTAATAATTATGGCTTTAGTTTTCGCGCTGAATGCCTTTTTGAGTTCATCATAATTATAATTCCAATCAGGGGAATATAGCGTTACATATTTCGGTGTAGCGCCCGATAATATTCCATCGGGACCATAATTTTCATAAAATGGTTCGAAAACAATAAACTCGTCACCCGGATTAATAATTGCTTTTAGAGTGGCGATCATCGCCTCGGTTGCCCCACAGGTAACAGTTATATCGGTACCGGGATCACAACTAATGTTATTATATCGATAAGCCTTTCTACTGATTGCCTCTCTCAATTCCGGTTCACCAAAGGTAACCGCATATTGGTTAAAATTTTCATTGATGGCCTTTATAGCTGCTTCTTTGATCGCAGCCGGCGCCTCGAAATCAGGGAACCCTTGAGCAAGGTTGTATCCGCCGGCAGCGCTACAAATTCTTGTCATTTCGCGGATGACTGACTCAGTAAATATTTCGGTTATTCTGGATAATTCTTTCATTATTATTTCCGGTAAATATTTTACAGTTTTCCTTGCATAGGAATTATTTCTCTCTAAAAAAACTATGATACATTGTAAATCTTTAGCCATGAAATAAGATTAACAAGTTTCCATGATAATGGACTTTCTCTCATATCAGAAAAATTATTTTTTCTTAAAAATGGTTTGGAAAGCAGTGTTTCAAAAACCGGGTTGTTTTTAACATCACCTATCAGGTCATTCCAATTGATATTCGAAAGCCATTGTTTTTCCGGTGTAACAAAACCCATTTTATCCTTTCGCCACTGAATACTCTCCGGCAATATTCCATTCATCGCGCTTCTTAAAATATATTTAGTCCAGCCGTTATGGATTTTATAAACCGTTGGAATCGATAAAGCATATTCAACTAATCGATAATCAATAAACGGCACTCTGGCTTCGATAGAAAATGCCATCGAATTTCTATCTTCGTACCTTAAAAGCTGCCTGAGATTATACTTTGTTTCTTCCTCATAAAGACGTTTTTGTAAATTGGAATCACTTTTTTGAAAAAGAAATTCTCTATCTTTATATTTTGCGATAAAATCCTGATTGAATATGTTCATTTGCGGTCTATCCAGCATACGTAATGAAAGTGGAATAGCCGGTTTGATCATTTTCACAATAGAATTTATACCTGTTTTTAAAAGCGATCTATTTCTTAGCGAAGATATACCATGAAGTTCAACAAAATAACTTTTCAACTTCATTTTTTTCGCTAACTCTGCATGAAACACCGGAAGATGCCACTCGTATCCCGCAAAAATTTCATCACCTCCTTGTCCATCCAGAAGAACAGTAACCCCATTTTCTCTCGCTAATCTCATCACGTTCCACTGCGCGTACATTGATGTAGAAAGAAAGGGTTCATCCTGTTGATAAATTAACTTATCAACTTCTCTTCCAAAATTATCACTATCAGGATAAACATAATAATCTGCAACACCGGTTTTATCGACAATTTTTTCGACATATTTCTTTTCACTTACTTTCTCATCATGATAAACGGCTGAAAATGTCTTCTGTTTATCGCCGATTATATCTTTTTTATCCAATCCATTTGAACGCAGAAGCTCATTTCCTATGCAAACAATAGAAGAAGAATCCAAACCGCCGCTTAAACAGCTTCCGACCGGTACATCTGATCGAAACCTCAATTTGATAGAGTCAAACAAAAGTTCTTTTAGTTTATTGGAGTGCTTTCTCAGCTCCTCTTCGTTGAAAACGGAATAATTATCATCATAACTTAAACTATAGTACTGATGGATAGATATATTTGAATCTTTAAGAATTAAATAGTGAGCTGGTGGCAGACCTATAATATTATTAAAAAACGTTTCATCGGTATGGTCAATTAAATTAAGAGCAAAATAATCATATACCAAAGGTTCGTTTAGTTTCCTTATAATACTGCTATCTTGTAAAATCGCCTTGATTTCCGACGCAAAAATAAATTTGTTATCGTCCTTATAATAATAAAATGGTTTTACACCGAACCTATCACGCGCGCAAAATAATGCCTTCTTAATATTATCCCAAATTACAAACGACCACATACCATTGAATTTATTTAAGCAATCATACCCCCACTCCAGGTATGAGTTTAAGACAACTTCGGTATCGGAACCTGATTTAAATTTGTATCCCTTTTTAACTAATTCTTCTCTTATTTCTAAATAATTATAAACCTCTCCATTAAATTCAATCCAGTGTGATCCGTCAGAACTGGACATAGGTTGATGACCCGATGGAGAAAGATCAAGAATTGATAACCTCCTATAGCCAAAACCCAGATTAGGAGAGATATCAGATGAGTCTAATACATGCCTTGTAACAGATTTAATTTCCGGAATCGTATCATCACCATGGCGATGCTCAATCTTGCCGGTAGAAGTATTAACCAATAAGAATGCCTCATCATCCGGTCCACGATGACGAATCGAGTTTGCCATTCTCTGAAGCAGTTCTACAGAGATAGGCTTTTGATTTATATTTAATATTCCCGATATACCGCACATAAGTAATTATCCTTACACCACTTACCTTTCAAGTCATTTGCTACTATTTAATAATCTCCCAATATCCGCCCTTCGCAGGACCAATGCGTTTTAAAACGCCCATCTCTTTTACTTCCATTATATTGTTTTCAATATTTTTTCTGCAATGCCAACAATTTTTGATAGCTTCCTAAAGGTTATTTTACTGTCCTTAATTACTTCTTCTTCGCAATCACCAGCATATTGGAGGAGACTAGATATGATAATGGTTTAACTTTATAGGGCTCATCATAGATTACACGGGTTATAAAACCGCATTCATTTAAAATACTTTTAAGATTTTTGTATCCTTTTACATTGATATGTTCCTGATAGTAGTGTAATTGGTCAACAGTCCATTCAAAACCTTTCCATCCCCTAAGTCTCATAAGCAATTTGCGGAGCTCCTGAAGAATACTCTTATCTGTATCATGGCATAGAGCGATTCCGTTAGGGGTATGAATTAATAGTTCTCCGCCTTCAACGAGCACTTTATGAATTTTGTTAAAAAGTATTTTTAGTTCTGAGTCTGATAAATGCTCAGTTACATCATTTAAAGTAACATAATTGAACTTTTCTTCACTGTTAAAATCCGATACATCTTTGCATGCGAACTCACAATTATTGAATTTGTGGACATTTAATTTGCTGTTGGCTTCCTCGATTGCTTTCGGAGCAAAATCAATTCCAATTACATTTTTAATTTCTCGCGCAGCCATGGCAATCACAAAATCGCCGGATCCGCAACCAACATCCAACAGACTGGCATGTTGATCAATTTTTTCTGATAAATATGAATACGCCGGCCTGTTATATTCGCTTAATTCAATTGCTTTATCAGTTTTAAATTTTGTAACCAAACTATCCAATGTTGAAAAATATTCAGCATCATATAAATCCAACACATCTGTTGAATGCAATAATTTCTGATAAGAATGGTAAAACCTCTTTATCACATTCGTTGCTTCCGGTTGTCCGATTTTCTGAACGATAGAACGGATCTGGTCTTTTGTTAAGTACAACATTTTATTCAACCTTCAAAATATTTTTTGTCTTTAAGTTTAGCTGCGATGAGCGAGTATCCGGCTTGAAATATTTTACTACCCTATTCCTAAAATGATCTCCTGATGAATTTACATCAAAAATCAATTGGATCAATTTTACAGCGCTTTTCCGATCATTGAAATTAACCAAATAATCTTCGTTTCCTATAACCTCGTCTAGCGATGTATTCTTGGTTCCCACCGGTATACATTCGCAAGCCATGGCTTCTGCAACGGCAATTCCAAAACCTTCATGGGCTGAAAGCTGGACATAGATTTTTGCCCTGCGGTAATAATCACGGAGCTCCTCATTCGTAACAAATCGATTCGTGAATTCGAGGTTTGGTGGCGCATTTTTAAAAAAATCCAATGCAAAAGAATCACTTTTATCAATCTGACCGATAATTAGAAACCGGTAACCAGGTAATTTTAGCGCGCACTCCATAAAGGAGTCAAGCCCTTTCTGTAAAATTGAAGTTTGGGTTATTTGAAAACAGGTAGTAACAATTAGATTTTCTTTTTCACCCTTTGGACAAAAGAAATCTGCATCTATGCCAAAATATAGAGTCGAAACTTTTTCTTCCCTCACATATTTAATAATATCTTTCCTGGAAAAGTCAGAAAATGCAAAAATATGATCAACCCAAAAAAATGAAAATTTTTGCGCTATGCGTTTCCACCACACACCCATTTCACCCCAATTTATTTCCGGCACAAAAGTAATATCATATCCACCGGCAATAACCAAAACTTTCTTTCCAAATAGCTTTGCAATCAAGGTAAGCAGAGGCGAGAACTTTGGAATCGAGAACCAAATAAGCAGGCAATCGTATTTTTTAAAAATCAGTGTTTTTAAAACCCAAAATGGTACTGTTATAATTTTTGGATTTGACAATTTGTCGAAAGAAACTGTTTCAACCTGAAAAGCTTTCCGCAAAAATTCTACGTCTTGATTCACAAAGGGCGAACTAATCGATGGACAGGCTACAAGGATTTTTTTCATAGCTGACAGAATAAAATTAAAATTTTACACTTTTCAGAGCACTTCCCAGTTTGAGGGCTGCCCGGTAAAACATAAAATCAATTTTCCATCCGAAAAATATTAAATATTTCAATCTAAAATGCTGAACCAAATAGAATGGATATAAAACAGCTTTTTTCAAGAGAGTTCTTTGTCTTCTCTGGAATCCGTACATGTAGGAAACCTCATACAGGAGAGTAAGTTTTTTCTTGAAGCTCTTTTTAAACGGCAGCCAGCCAAGAGAATCAGAATCACGCGCAACAGAAAAATTAGTATTAGTTAAAGAATATATATCTTTTGGGGCTTCCAATCCTTCGGATATGGCCTGATTGTACATTTCTGTTCCTCTTATTGGACCAAAAAGAATCAAGCACAAGGCTAGATTCGGAAATCCTTTATGGATATCAAGATAGAATCTAATAGATTTTCTAATTTCCTCTTCGGTTTGTGTAGGAATACCGAGCATTATATTTCCAAGCATCTGAAAATCAGGATGCCTTTTGATAACTTCCATTTTTTCCATTAAAAACGGAAAAGTTAATTCTTTTTTCATTACCTTAAGAATTCTTTCATTCTCAGACTCAATACCGGCGAAGGCTTCGTTTATACCATGATCAAGAAGAAATTTTAAATTTTCATCAGTTACATTTTCCATTCTTACTGAAACGGATGCAATTTTAATTCCAATTTCATAAAGTCTTGCAATGATTTCTTTTGCCCGTTTTTCATGTCCGAAAAACTGATAATCGTACAGTGTCAAAGAATTGAAGTATACTTTTTCTCTAAGTTTCTTAACATCATTTATAAATCTTTCAACCGAATGAAACCGGAACTTTCTGTTGTTAAATGAATTATTAAGGCAAAAAGTACAACTGAAAGGGCATCCTCTTGAGGATTGCAATCCCCTAAATACTATTCCGCTTTGCTCTTTACGCACAAACGGCGAATAATCATCAAACAAATCAAAATCAAGCTCAAATTGATCGAGTTCTTTTTCGCCTAAAGGTAAAGGATTGTTGCTCACAATTTCATTATTTCTTGAATAGTGCAGGTTTCTAACTTCATTTAATTCCTTATTTCCAATCAAATGTTCGCATAATTCAAGGAGTGCAACTTCACCCTCTCCCTTAACAACATAATCAACAAATTCTTCTTTCAGCAGCAAGTCGTAGTTAGCCGAAGCGCTTAAACCTCCGAAGACAACCGGAATATTTGAATCTATCTGTTTAACTTTTTTTGATAACTCAATATAATCAGGCATAAAAAAATCAAACATTGCGCTAATTCCAACCAGGAGCGGCCGCTCTTTAGAGATCGACGAAACCACCTCCGCCATACCGGCATCATCATTCACACATTTTACTTCAACATCATAACCATTCTTTTTTAAATATGTCCCAAGATATAAAAGCGCTAATGGAAGATAATCTCCCAACATGTATTTATCATTTCTGAAAATACTGACTATGACGACTCTTTTATTTTTCATGGATTGCCTTATCTTAAAATATTATTGCACATTATTTATTTGGTTGCAACCAGCAGGAGATGTTCATGATACCTGTAACCCAAGGAATAAAACATATCCTGCAATTTCAGCACCGCAGGCATTGAGATATAGTTTTTTCGATACAATCTTTTGATTAAGGGTATTCCTTTGTGTAAATTTGTTACTGAAAACTTACTAAAGCCACTATCCAACGCTACCTGGTTCAAACTTCGCTTAGTAAACGGTTTCACATGGGTATAATCGGAATAAAAATGATGTCCCCATTTGATAACATCGGGAGTAACAATTATTGCCTTCCCACCCGGTTCCAAAATCCTATAACATTCTTTCATAAAATGCAATGGATCGTATAGATGCTCGATGACCTGCTGACATTCAATTGCTGAAAAGGTATTACTTTTATAAGGTATACCCCTGCTTAATTCTGATTGGATAACATTGAATCCGTTTTTCTTCGCCATTATTAATGCTTCAATATCGATATCAAGACCAAATCGCCTGTCCTTAAAATAGACCATATGATGACCAATACTACAACCTATTTCAAGAATTCTACCTTTCGTATCAGAAAAAAAACGTTCGGCAAACAACCTATCAGAAAAAAATTCTTCCCCAACATCATAGAGTTCAATATAGCTTTTCATTTATTATAACCGCTTTCTGAAAAATTTGAAAACCTTATAAAAGAATTTCCTTAATCCATGAAGATTTCCAGGATATTTTCTAAACATTTTTGGAATTATCTGAATGGTATCATTCAAATTAAGTTCATGCCAAAACAATTTATCAAGACCTTGAATAACTATTGTTCCGTCGTAGAGTTGGAAGAAAACAGTTTCGTATTTATGAACTTCTCTCAGAGTTGAAATAGAATTGTCTTTTATGTCAAATAGTTCAAAATATTTTTTGTCAACAAAAACAGCGTTTGAATCTGTGACAGCAACCAATTCATAATCTTTCTTTTTACCCAACCTAGCTATCGCTGATACAGAAGAACCCTGAGTAACACTCATATTTTTTGGCTGGACAAAATCTACGCTATCTGGGATAGTGGGATTAAATTCAATCAATACCACTTTTGGGCGATACTGAACCAAGGATTCCCAAATATAATAATCATTTCCATCAATATCGATTGAAAGAAAATCAAAATTTCTGGGAATTGGTGTTTCAGATAAAATTGAATCCAGCTTATTCTCACCTTCAAATTCAACGAATTTATTAATTAAAATGGAGTTCTTCGAGTTTCTGTGAGCTTCTTTCAATTTTTCAAAACTTGACCGGCTTGCTTCAACAAGAACTGCATTCCAATCAAAATTCTTTGTCAAATTGTAAGTGTTGCTGCAAAAAACTCCGTCTGCCGCACCGAATTCGACACACCACTTATCGCCATCTTTAATCGTCTCAAATATCTTTTCAATTATTC
>Ga0351884_1208_pt1 | contig 12752 bp, 9 predicted proteins | sample BONcelFGM3001F15_FD_206773 | JGI IMG/M metagenome (GOLD analysis project Ga0351884, IMG submission 206773) | Enriched cells from coal bed in the Powder River Basin, Montana, United States - BONCAT cells FGM rep3 HSBNCT.FGM.300.1.F15 ...
TTTTCATGAAGTTCAACCGTAACCAGGGAGCCCTGGTGGGCGACGAGATGTCGTGGCACCTGGGCTTCAAGTATGGCTACCGGCCGTCCCGCTATGGGGATCAAATCCTGAACCTGCTTGACGGGAATTCCCCCGGGGGGCAGGATTTCAGCGCCGTTTACGCAGGGGTGGGCTTCCCCTCCCTCCACTTCGAGGTTGCCCGCCTGGCAAGAAAAGCCCTGGCCCAGAAGGAAGGCAATGCCTGCGACCTGGACAGGACGGGTGAGATGGTGCAGGACGTATTCCAGCAGGTTCACGCCAGGATGATTAACGACAAGCTCCGCTTCTTTTTCGGCCTTGACAGGGACGAGCTGAACCGCCTGAAGTTCACCTTCGACGGCAAGGAATACACCATCGGCCAGGAAAGCGTGATTAACGAGGCTAAGAAGATCCTCAAGTACCAGGACAAGTCCGAGGCGTATCACCGGATATTCGACAATGAGGGCCTGCTGATGGGATACGACAAGGAAAACGGCATCAGGGCCTACCACGTCAGCAACGAGGGCAGGGGCCTGGATTTCGCATACCCCTTCGACGCCCTGGGATACGGCAAGGAGATTGGCACCAAGGTCTTTGCCGACACCTCCTACAGGATGCACCTGGACGAGCGCCGGAAAGGCTTCAGCCTGTCCGACGGCCTGTTCCTCCTGATGAACGGGTTCGTAGAGGCATACGATTTCAACAACAAGACGGGAGGTTACATCCAGGTCGTCTTCATTGACGGGGCCAGGGAATATTTCGACGGCATCACCGGTGAAGTGAATGACCACAGGGCTTTCCTGTCGGCGGAGGTAATAAGGGCCTACAGGTGGGGCTACATCGGACGGGAAGCGGCCCAGGACATGGTTTTCCGCCTGCTGGTCAAAGGGGAGGAATGGGAGCCCCTGGAGGCGGAGCTTTTCGCCAAAGCCTCAGATCCCGCCGCCCTGAAGAAGCACCTGATGGGCTTCAAGCCGTCCCATACGCCCGTATCACCCCTGGATTAAGGAGGAGGAAGAATGACTTCGATAAACGCGCTTCGCTTTGACGAATTTTCAGGCATAATAATCGGCGACGAGTCCATCTCCACCGTTGCAGACATGAGAGTGAACCTGGGGGAGAAAGTCCGCCCCTTCGTGCCTGCCCCCATTGTTGAAACTTACGGCACCGTGGGGGCCATCGGCACCACGGGCACCTGCTCCATGGGCGACACCATTCAGGAGCAGCTGGAGGCCAGGCTGAAAGCCCTGCTGGAAAAAGAGATTGAAAAGACGGGCAGGAAGCCGGACAAATTCCTGACCATGGAAGAGATTGCCCGTCTCTGCTTCGACGTGGTGGTGGAGACAAAACACCGCCGGATAAGCGAGAAGATCCGGGGTGTCTATAACTTCACCGCCCCCGAGTTCGTGGAGGGAAAATACAAGAGGGACGGGCAGGAGTTCGAGATAAAGGACAAGGACACCATCCGGGAAGTCGTAGATCAGATGGTATGGCGGAACAGCATCCAGGAAGTGGGCTCCATATTCCTCAACGCCGGCCTTCTGGCGGGATACGACGACGAAACGGGGTTTGGCATATTCCACTTTGACCTTCGCGACGGCTACTGGCACCGGGTGCAGAATTGCTACATGGCGGAAGGCTCCGGCAGGCACTCGGTGGACCCCGCCATATACGGCTACGCGGAAAAATGGCTCCACAGCGAGCGGCGGGGCCACATCGACCCGGTGGAGGGGGCCATCGCCCTCATCCACGGCGTCAACTCGGCCTCCGACCACGAAATAGGCGTGGGCGGATACTACAACATCATCCTTATCGACGGCAGGCAGAAAGACTTCAGCCTGCGCCTTAGGGAGATAAACGACGACCGCTCCCTGCTGGCAAACCACGTGGTGCGGGCATTGCACGGCGATTTCATCGGCTACCCCGACGCCTGCGCCATGATCAAGGGGCTGCTGTTTCAGGACACCCCATTCCAGGAGACTTACGAGCGGCTTTGGAAGACCGTCCGGGAGCCGGAGGCCTTCAGCCGGATGCTGCGGGGATACAAGGTGAACCCCAGGAAGCTTTTCTGATTGCCGAAAGCGGCATCTTCCCGAACGCACAAGGCGGCCCCGCAAGGCCGCCTTTTTGTTGCTATCATCAATGGCACCCGGTTACAGCTTGTCGATCCAGCCAAAATAGGACTTGGTGGAATAGGGGTTGACAGAAGATGTGGAAGTGCTTTTTACCGTGCTGGCGTTTTGCAGGGTCATGTCCGCATTGTTGAGCAGAGCTTTCTGGTAGTCGGACAGCTCGAAGCCCGGGTCAACTATTATGCCTTTTTTCCTGGCCTCCAGCACTGTTTTAAAGGTTGCCTCCCTGGCCTGCATATCGGAGTAGATGCGCCTGGCGTCCTCGGCATCGGTGGGTTTCGGGTTAAGAGCGCCCGTTACGGTGGCCTGGGAGGGGGCCTGCTCCTGGGCCTGGGCCAGGCTGTCCACCTGGGTCAGCTGGGCTTTCTGGTATTCGCTCAGCTCGAAGCCCGGGTCAATCACCACGCCCTTCTGCCTGGCCTCCAGCACTTCTTTGAACTTGTCCGCCCTGGCCTGCATATCGGCGGCCAGGCGCTGGGCCTCCTCCGGGTCGGCGGCTTTCACGGGGGCAATCTCCTGCACCGGCCCTGCAGTCTGGCCGGGCCCGGCCTGGGCGGCCTTGTCCACGTAAGAGAGCTGGGCCTTCTGGTAATCGGTCAGCTCAAAGCCCGGGTCAATCACCTCGCCCTTCTGCCTGGCCTCTATAACCTCGTTGAACCTGGCTTCCCGCGCCTTTGCGTCATCCAGGAGCCGCTGGGCCTGCGCCGTGTCTGCAGCGGGCAGGGGTGAGGCAGCCGCGGCGGGGGCCGGTTGCGAAGCTGTCCCGCTGACGGCCTGCGGGGAGGATTCCTGGGGGCTGATCCTGATTGTCTGGGTGGAAGCCAGGGATGCTTCATCGCCGTAATATATCTTGACGGGATTTTCCACCTCCACCTGCTGGGGCTTGTTGAGGCTGTCCGTCATCTTCTGGTTCATTTCCTGCCGCTTGTCAATCTCAGAAGAGAACGTGCCCAGCAGGGCCTCGTTCACCTCTGCCTTCTGGGCAATCTCGGAGGCCAGCAGGATGGCAAACTGGGACTGCTTTTCCTGGCTGCCCCCGGGGGAATACTGCACCTGCAGGGTGGAGTTGGGGCCAAACTGATACTGGGGCACCTGGTCGGAGGTAACGTAATTGAGAAAAGCGTTGCCCACCTGCTGCTTTCCCGCCGACATGCTTTTTTCATAATCGAACGCAAGGGAAGGCGGGTTCTGATCCGGCATAAGCTGGCTCCAGTTCTGGCCGGAGCCCTCCTGCCCGGAGCCGCTGTAGCTGCCATAACCGGAAGAATAACCGGGAATCCCGTATGACGGCCCCCTGCCCGCCGGATCCAGAGAGATGTCCGGCCGGCTGGTGTAATTAAACATAATATTCCTCCCCGCCAGGTTATGGAAATTTTATTGCCACAGAGTTTATTATATCAAAAATTGCCCTGCCGGTTGTTATCAAGTTGTTAACTTTGTTTTTTGCCCCACCCTGCCTGCCCAAAGGCACGAAAGGCGGGCCTGAAGCGTCCGACGGGAGGAATCTGCAAAAAACTGCCCCGCCGCCGGGAAGATATTGTTGCAGATATCCGGAATTTAATATATAATGTTGGCGTCAGTCTCCCGGCCGGGAGCAGATTGAATTGACCGGGGCGGCAATTAACCGATGAACGTGAGAAACGCCATAAAGCTTCTGACCCAGGCGGCCCTGCTGGGGTGCGTGGGGGCGATGCTGATGCTCTGGCAGATCCCTTATCCCGGCGCGCCCTGGCTCAAGATTGACGCCTCGGACGTGCCCGTGCTGATTGGCGGCTTTGCCCTGGGCCCCTGGGCCGGGCTCGTCGTCCTTTTCATCAAGAATTTCATGTTCTGCATTTTGCGCTTCTCCCAGGACGAGCTTCTGGGCATGCCCATGAACCTGCTGGCAACGGCATCAATGCTCTTTGTATCCTCCTGGATATATCACAGGAACAAGAGCTGGCAGAATGCCCTTCTGGCCCTGACAGCAGGGATAACCTGCTCGATGGCGCTGATGGCCCTGGCCAATTATTTCGTGCTGCCCGTCTATCTGAGGCTGTTTGCGCCCCACATCCCCGTCCCCGGCGGGCGGGAGCTTTCAGGGGTCATCCTGGCCACCATACTGCCTTTCAACGGGGTGAAGGGCCTGTTAAACGGAATTCTCACGTTCCTCATATACAAGCGGGTATCTTCATTCCTCAAGCCGGAGGCGCTGCCCGAAATGGCACCTCCCCCGGCAAAGGCGGCCGCCCAGGTAAAGAGCTGAGGAACGGCAACCTGGACAAGAAACAATCAGGCGTTGTCAATCCTGGCCAGGAAGTCGCAAATCTCGTCCACCAGCTTTGCCGTTGACTCCCCGTCGGGCCCTTCCGCCATCACCCGCACCATTGGCTCTGTCCCCGACGGCCTCACCAGGATCCGGTATTTGTCCTTCAGGCTCTGTTCCTTCTCTTTGATGAAGCCGATATACCTCTCGTCCCCCAAGAGGGCGCTCTTGTTCTTGACGGGGAGGTTTCGAAGGGCCTGGGGATAATACGTGAGCGTGCGGGCCAGGTCGCTCATCTTTCTGCCCGTTTCCTTCAGCACTTCCAAAAGGTGCAGGGCCGTGATGATGCCGTCGCCCGTGGTGCTGTCCCGCAGAAACACTATGTGCCCCGACTGCTCGCCCCCCAGTATTGCGTCCTCCTCCAGCATCTTCAGCACCACGTTCCTGTCGCCCACATCGGTGCGGATGAGCCTCATCCCCGCCTTTTTCAGTGAAAGCTCCAGGCCCATGTTGCTCATGACAGTGGCCACAAGTATCCTGTTGTTCAGGAGTCCGCTGCCTTTTGAATAGAGCGAGAAAATGTTCATCAGCCCGTCGCCGTCAACTATCTCGCCCTTTTCGTCAACGGCAATCACCCGGTCGCCGTCGCCGTCGAAGGCGAGGCCCACGTCGAACTTGCCGCATTTTACCAGGCTCTGCAATATCTCGGGATGGGTGGCCCCGCAGCCGTCATTTATGTTGAGGCCCGTCGGGTGATCGTTGATGGTGATGACCCTGGCTCCCAGGTTGGAGAATATGTTGTGGGCCACCTTGGAGGTGGAGCCGTTGGCGCAGTCCAAGGCTATGGTCAGGCCGTCAAAGCGGTATGTGGCCCGGCTTTGAACGTAAAACTCGTATCTTTGAAGGGCGTCGAACAGGGGAATAATCTTGCCCACATCGGCCCCGGCAGGCAGGATGAAGTCCCCGGGCAGTCCCGAGTCAACGATCTCTTCCATCTCTCTCTCGGTCTCTTCAAACAGCTTGAACCCGTGGGACGAGAAGCACTTTATGCCGTTGTCGGGCATGGGGTTGTGAGAGGCGGAAATGATGATGGAGAAATCGAGCTGAAGGGTAGTGGCCAGAAAAGGCGCAGCAGGGGTGGGAATGACGCCCGCCAGCACCACGTCGCACCCGGTGGACGTAAGGCCCGCTATGAGGGCGGCTTCCATCATGTCGGCGGAAAGCCTTGTATCCCGCCCCACCAGGATGACCGGCCGGCCCACTTTTTCACGCCTGGTGGTATAGCCGATGGCCTGGCCCACTTTCATCACCAGGTCCGGCTTCAGGTCCCTGTTGGCCATGCCCCTTATGCCGTCGGTTCCAAAATACTTGCCCATCTTGCATCCTCCCCGGCTCTATGTTTCCCCCCGCGAAACGGGGGATTCTGTGGGAAAAACCCCGCAGCCTAATCAAAGCATGTTCGGTAAAAACGCAATCTTTCCTCCAAGAATTCTCCGGCGTGTTTTCAAGCCGCGTGCCATTGGAAAATCGGCCCGGCAAGCAGGATTTTCGGGGACGGATCGTAAATTTCTATCCGTTGCCGTCTGCTGGTCTCACTGGCAGGGGCGGCGGTTTTAACGGGTTTTCGACGGCCGGGCGGGCCGGGCAGAATCCCGTGGGTGTCCCGATTCACACCCGGCGGCTCATCAATCGCCGCCGGCAGAAGGTGGCAGCATGAAAAACCGGCTTCTTGCAATTGTCTTCATAGCCCTTCTCATTTTTTCCGGCTGCGGCCCAAAGGCAGGCTCAACCCCACCCCCCCTCAGGATCGGCATGGTGGTGGATACGGGCGGCCTGAAAGACTATTCCTTCAACGAATCCGCCAACAGGGGCCTGGTGATGGCCATGCAGGATCTCAACTGCGACGTGAAGATCCTGGAGTCCCGGACGGAAGCCGACTACGAGGAGAATATCCGCTCCCTGGCACGCTCCGGTTACGACCTGGTCATCGTGGTGGGGGTGCTCTTCAGCGACCCGTTGAAGAAAGTGGCAGCGGAGTTTCCAGGCATAAAATTTGCCAGCATTGACGGCGACGTTACCGACGCTCCCAACGTAGCCACTTACCAGTTCAGGGAGGAAGAAGGCTCCTTCCTGGCGGGCGTCCTTGCGGCAAGGGTCAGCAAATCCAAGAAGATCGGCTTTGTAGGCGGAATGAATATTCCCCTGATAGAAAAGTTTGAAGCGGGCTACAAGGCAGGGGCGTCGGGCTCATACCCCAAAATCCAGGTCCTGACCGGCTTGACAGAGAGCTTCAGCGACCCGGACGGTGCCAGGGAGATTGCCCACCAGATGATGAGGCAGGGCGTTGACGTGATTTACCACGCAGCGGGGGGAAGCGGTGCCGGGGTGATAGACGCCGTTCACGACAGGGGAGTGGGCTTTTACGCCATCGGCGTTGACAGCGACCAGGATCATATGGCTACGGGCAGGGTGCTGACCAGCGTAATCAAGCGGATCGACACCGCCGTTTACGACAGCATAAAGGCCGTGAAAGAGGGGCGGTTCAAGGGGGGCCTTACGGTTCTGGGCATCAGGGAGGGGGGGATATCCCTCAGCCCCATGACTTACACAAAAGATTTTATCGTTGCCCTGGACGGCAGGATAATGAAAAGGCTTTCAGACGTTTCCAGGATGATCCGGGAAGGCACCATAGTGGTGCCAGACACCCGGGAAAAATTAAACGGTTTCAAAGCACCAACTGAAATAGAATGGAGATGAAAAATGGCGAGATTGGCAGCGTTCATAGGCTTTCTGGTCATAATCGGCATCGGGTACCTTTTGTGCACCCACAAGAAGAGAATCAACTATAAAACTTTCGCGTGGGGCGTGGGTCTGCAGTTCATCTTTGCCTTCATGGTATTGAGGGGCGAAGACATAATGCAGCTGCTTACCCCCATAGTGCCTGGAAACATGGGATTTCACATCACCTTCGTGGCGATACAGATAGTGGCGTCCATTCTCATCGTCAAGATGGCCAAGGATCTCACCCCCGAGCAGACAAAGCAGCTGGGGATGTTCAACAAGGTGATCCTGGTGGAATCGGGCGTGGTCTTTCTGCGCTGGAACCTGCTGGAGAAGTTCTTCAACGGGGCCAGGGAAGTGGTCTCCCGGATCATTGACTACTCAAACGAGGGAGCCACTTTCGTTTTTGGCACCCTGGCCAAGGACACCAAGCCCGTGGGCTTCGTCTTTGCCTTCGGGGTGCTGCCCACCATCGTCTTTGTGGCCTCCATTTTTGCAGTAATGTATTATTTTGGCATTATGCAGATGATTGTCCGGTTCTTCGCCCGCCTGATGGCCCAGTTCCTGGCCACCAGCGGTGCCGAGTCCACATCGGTGGCCGCCAGCATATTCATGGGGCAGACGGAAGCCCCCCTCACCATCAGGCCATTCCTGGCCGAGATGACCACGTCGGAGCTTATGACAATGATGACGGCAGGCATGGCCCACGTGTCGGGAGGGATTATGGCCGCCTACGTGATGGTGGCCCATGTTGACATCAAACACCTGCTGGCGGCGGTCATCATGACCGCGCCGGGGGCCATCTTCATGTCCAAGCTGATGGTGCCCGAGGTGGATGAGCCCAAGACGGGAGCCGACATCAAGGCGGACGTGCCAATCCACGACGTCAACGTAATCGACGCGGCGGCACGGGGAGCCTCCGAGGGCGGCATCCTGGCCCTGAACGTGGTGGCAATGCTTATCGCCTTCATCTCCCTGGTGGCCCTCGTCAACGGCGTTCTGGGCGGCGTTCACAAGGGCTTCGAGCACCTGCTGGAGATAGCCAAATCGTCCAACAACGGCATCCTGATACCCGTGGCCACATTCCTGAACACCATATTCCCGTCCAGCCTGCAGCAGCTGATGGGATGGATATTCTCCCCCCTGGCCTGGGCAATGGGTGTGCCCTGGAAAGACGCCCCCACCATCGGCAACCTGATGGGCACCCGCATGATCCTCAACGAGTTCGTGGCCTTCATCAACCTGGGGCAGCTCAGGGAGTCCCTGGATCCCCGGTCTTTCGTGATAGCCACTTACGCCCTGTGCGGCTTTGCCAACCTCAGCTCCGTTGCCATTCAAATTGGCGGAATCGGGGCACTGGCCCCCACCCGCCGGCACGACCTGGCCCGCCTGGGGCTGAAGGCAATGCTGGCAGGCACCCTGGCCAACTACCTTACCGCTACAATTGCGGGAATGTTGATGAAATAAGGCTTTTCTGGAGGATTGCAGTCCTCCCAAATTAATAATGGACGGTGATAGTAATTGAGTAAACAGATTTACGGCCCAACTTTCGAAGAGATGCTCCATCCCGAGAAGATTGACCCCCAGGTCAGGAAAAAAGCCCTGCAGGCGGCCAAGGACTCCCCCCTGGACCCTGTCAACCTTTTCAACATAACCTGGAAGGACGCCCAGAATGTGCCATATCACGTGGTGCTTCCCAGGGAGATAACCGGCGTTGACGCCAACATCATCGTTATGTACAGCAAGGATTTCCCCACGGGCAGCCACAAGGTGGGAGCCACCTACTCGGTAACCCTGGAGCACCAGATATTCGACAAGATCGACCAGAAGAGGGATGTGCTGGTCTTCCCCTCCACGGGCAACTACGGCATCGGCGGGGCATACGTGGGCACCCGCATGGGCTACGAGTCATACGTCATCCTGCCCGAGCTGATGAGCAAGGAGCGCTTTGAGAAGATCGAGAGCTACGGGGCCAAGTATTTCAAGACCCCCGGCTGCGAGAGCAACGTAAAGGAGATATACGACAAAACCTGGGAGCTTCGCAAGGCGGATCCCAAATACCGCATTTTGAACCAGTTTGAGGAGATGGGCAACTACCGCTTCCACTACCACGTTACGGGCAACACCATTGTGGAGATGGTAAAGCACCTGAAGGAAAAGGGCGTCGGTAACGGCCGCTGCGCCGCCTTCACCTCATCCATGGGCTCTGCGGGCACCATCTCGGCCGCCGACAGGGTGAAGCAGGTCTTCCCCGAGCACAAGATAATCGGCCTGGAACCTATTCAGTGCCCCACCCTTTACTCCAACGGCTACGGCGGCCACGACATCCAGGGCATCGGCGACAAGCATGTTACCTGGATTCACAACGTCCTGAACATGGACGCCATCATGTGCATCGACGACATCGAGTGCAAGAAGATGCTGCAGGCCTTTGTGGAAGAGCCTGGCAAGAAGGCCCTGGTGGAAGAGTTCGGCTGCAACCCCCAGGTGGTCGATCTCCTCTCCAAGATAATGGGCATCTCCGGCGTCTGCAACGTGCTGGGAGCCATAAAGACGGCCAAATACTACGGAATGGGCAAGGACGAGAACATCGTTACCGTGGCCACCGACGCCATCGACCGTTACTACTCGGTGATGGCCGACATGACCCGGGATTACGGCCCCCTTACCAAGACCGAGGCTTATTACCGCACCCACTACATTCTCAAGGGTGCGAAGACGGACTACATCCGGGAGGGAAGCCACTTCGCCCGCATGTGCTGGCACAACCTCAAGTATTACACCTGGGTTGAGCAGCAGGCCAAGAGTGTGCAGGAGCTGGACGCCCAGAAAAACCCCGAGTGGTGGCACAATCACCAGTCCCTGGTGTCCGAGATGGACAAGCTCCTGATGCAAAAGCGCAAGCAGGAGGCGCTGGTTTAATAACAGTTTGCCCAGATAAGCCAAGTGAAAGAGCCTGGACGCCCGGGCTCTTTTTTATTGGCCCTGCCATATTTTGAAGCCCCAATAAAAGGATAATAAATGTTAACATAGAAGTAATTTCCCTTGCAGCGGCCCCGGTGAAGGCGGCCCTGCACCGGGCAAGGGCAAAGCCCGTCGTGGATTTGTTTTGTTTTTTTTGGGTAACGCCCATTTGAAGCCGGGCCTGGGCAACCGGCAAAGATTACGGAGGTCCAAATGAGAAGGAAATTAGTATTTCTGCTGGCTCTTGCCATGCTGTGGGGTATGGGATCAAGTGCCCACGCCGTGGTTACCAGGGTGGAAAAAGGCGTCAAGGATTACTCCGGCATAGGGGTCATATGGGTCAGAAACAGGAGCGGCCTGAAAGTGGTAACCATATTCAGAAATTCCCCCGCATCGGGGCAAATGCAGGTGGGGGACATCATAAAGGAGATAAACGGCATCCCCGTTTACAGCCAGGCCTGCAGCGACCTCATCGAAAGGTTGTCCGACGAGCCGGGCACCCAGGCGGAGTTTTCCATTCTCAGGCACGGCATAAACTTCACCAGGACCATCACCAGCAACAGGGTTGAGATCCGCCCGTCCAACATCGAGGTTACAACCATGCCCCTGGGCAAAATCACCACTTTCCTCACCGAGCAGTATTTTTACTGCGATCTCAACACGTCCGACGAGGTGCGCTCGGGGGATCAATTCCTGGTGTTTGAAGGGGACATCCCCGTGGGCATCGCCAGGGTGAGGGAAGCCTCCTATCACCACACCGAGCTTACGATGATCAAGTTTTTCACCCGGGTAGTTACAAGAAACAAAGAAAAATATACCCTCATATTTTTCAAATATTCCCCCATCAGCTACCTCCCAACCCGCAAGAAATAAGCACCCCGCAAAATTCAATCCCCCGTCTTGCACGGGGGATTTTTGATTTCGCCCCTTCTTCCGGCACGGGCCGGGCAAAGGGGGAGGATTATCCCGGCTTCCTGTTAATTAAACAAGCATGAAGGGTGAGAACGTAAAAGAGGCCATTGTCCTCAAGTGCCAGGATCTCTTTGACAAGGACAGGATCGTTACTTTCCTGTCCCCGGCAAAGGGACGGTTCGAGGCGGTCAGCCGGGGATCCCGCAAGCTGACCTCCCGGACGATGGGGAAGATGGAGCCGATGAACCTCCTCACCTTCAGGCTAAACGCCGGCAGAAGCCTGGACTCGGTTACGGAGGCGGAGATCATCTGCAGCTTTTCGGGCATCAGGCAGAGCCTGCCTGCAAGCGCTGCCGGGCTTTACATGATGGACGTGATAAACAGGCAGTCAGCGGAAGGCGAAGAAAACAGGCCCTTGTTCTCCCTGGCGAAGGGATGCCTGCGCCTGCTGGAAGGGGGCCTGTCCCCCCAGGTCGTGTCGTGCTTCTTTGAGATAAAATTCGTCAAGGTGATGGGATATATGCCATCCCTCCACCGCTGCGCCGCCTGCGAAGGGCCGGGGGATCACCTTTACATGTCATACCGCCGGGGAGGAGGCATATGCCCCAAATGCTTGGGCACGTCAGGGCGGGACCAGGGAATGGAAGTGTCGCCGGGCACCCTGCAAATACTCAGGTTTATGGCCAGGACCGCCGCCAGGCACCTGCCAACCCTCAACATTCACCCTTCTGTGCTGAGCCAGGCCAGGGAATACCTGAAATGCCATATGGAACACAACCTGCCGGGCAGACCGGCAGCCATTAAAGAATACGAGAAGCTGTCGGGATAATCACTCCACGGTAACGCTCTTGGCCAGGTTGCGGGGCTGATCCACGTCCTTTTTTCTTCTGTCGGCCATAAAGTAGGCCAGCAGCTGAAGGGGGATGTTGGTGAGAACGGGGCTCAGGTAAAAGTCCGTTTCAGGCACCGTTATCACCTCGTCCAGGTATTCTTCCGTCTCGTGGCTCCCCTCGTTTATCACTCCAATGGTCATGCCGCTGCGGGCTTTCACTTCCTTCAGGTTGGCCAGGCTCTTGTCAAAGAGGGGGCCGTTGGGGAGGATGGATATGACGGGCACGCTGCCGTCGATGAGGGCGATGGGGCCATGCTTCATCTCTCCCGACGCCAGGCCCTCCGCGTGCATGTAGGATATCTCCTTCAGCTTCAGCGCCCCCTCCAGGGCAACGGGGAAAGACACGTTGCGCCCCAGGTAGAGGACGTTTTCCGCCCGGTGATACCTCCTGGCAATGTTCCTTATCTCCTCGTAGCTTCCCAGTATCTTCGACACTTTGTCAGGGAGAGTCAGCAGGTTTTCCCGCATCCGCTGGAATTCCTCGGGGGACAGGTGCCCCCGGGCCATCCCCAGCTTCAATCCAAACAGGCAAAGCACCACTAACTGTGCGGTGAAGGTCTTGGTGGCGGCCACGCCAATCTCCAGCCCTGCCCGGGTGAAGATCAGGTGATCCGTCTCCCTGGTGATGGAAGAGCCTACCACGTTGGTAACGGCCATGGAGCGGGCCCCGGTCTTTTTCAGCTCACGGAATGCGGAGATGGTGTCGGTAGTCTCCCCCGACTGGCTTATGGCCATCACCAGGGTCTTGTCATCCACCAGGGTCTTGCGGTATCGAAGCTCCGAGGCCACTTCCGTATCCACGGGCACC
>Ga0351884_1217_pt1 | contig 12284 bp, 7 predicted proteins | sample BONcelFGM3001F15_FD_206773 | JGI IMG/M metagenome (GOLD analysis project Ga0351884, IMG submission 206773) | Enriched cells from coal bed in the Powder River Basin, Montana, United States - BONCAT cells FGM rep3 HSBNCT.FGM.300.1.F15 ...
CCTTTTTGCCCAGGGACTGGAATTTGGCCACGGATGCGGCGAGTTTGTCGCGGGCCTCGCCCAGGGTTTTGATGTAGGGGGCGATCACGGCGTGGTCCTTGTTGGCGTCGATGAATTTGTTGAGGCTCATCATGAAGGAGAGGAAGACCATGCCGCCTTTGAGGCCGATTTTGCGTCCGAGCAGGTCCAGGGCCTGGATGCCGTTGGTGCCTTCGTAGATGCAGGCGATTTTTGTGTCGCGGTAATATTGCTCGATGGGGTATTCGGCGCAGTAGCCGTAGCCGCCGAGGATCATGACGGCTTCGCCGGTGCTGCGCACGGCCGCGTCTGTGGCGTAGGCTTTGCACATGGGTGTGAGCAGTTCGATGAGGTCGTGGTATTTTTCGCGTTCCTTTTCATCGGGGCTGTGCATGGCGATGTCCGCGTAGTAGGCGGTTTTGTAGAGCAGGGCGCGGGAGCCTTCGGTGAGGGCTTTCATGGTCATGAGCATGCGGCGGATGTCGGGGTGCTTGATGATGGGCACGCGCGGGGCGTTCACGTCTTTCATGTCCAGGATGTCCACGCCCTGGATGCGTTCCTTGGCGTAGTCGAGCGCTTCCTGGTACGCGGCGGCGGCCTGGCTCATGCCCTGGATGCCCACGCCGATGCGCGCTTCGTTCATGAGCAGGAACATGGCCACGATGCCTTTGCCGCGCTGGCCGATGAGTTCGCCTTCACACGTTCCTTTTTCGCCGAAGTTGAGGGTGCAGGTGGGGCTGCCGTGAATGCCCATTTTGTGCTCGATGCCGCCGCACACCACGTCGTTGAGTTCGCCGCAGGATCCGTCGGCGTTGATTTTAAGCTTGGGCACGATGAACAGGGAAACGCCTTTCATGCCGATGGGGTCGCCCTCCACGCGCGCCAGCACCAGGTGGATGATCTGGTCCGTGATGTTGTGGTCGCCGCTGGTGATGAAGCTTTTGACGCCGGAGATGATGAATTTGCCGTCCCCGGTTTCCTTGGCGCTGCACTTGAGGTCTCCGACCGCGCTGCCCGCGCCGGGCTCTGTGAGGCACATGGTGCCGGCCCATTCGCCGGAGTACATTTTTTCCACGTATTTTGCTTTTTGCTCATCGGTTCCGAAATGTTCGATGACGTGCCCGGCGCCGCGCGTGAGGCCCGGGGTCATCATGAAGGTCACGGAGGCGCTGACCATGGCTTCGCCCACGGCGATGGCCACGGACCCGGGGAATCCCTGTCCGCCGTACTCGGGGTTGCAGGAGATGCCGTTCCAGCCGTTTTCGCAGTATTCCTTATAGAGGTCCACGTGGCACTGGGGCACGGTGACTTTGGCCGTGGCTTTGTCGAACTGCGCGCGGATCTGGTCGGCCTCTTTGTTGGTGGGGGCCACCTTTTCGGTTGCCAGGCGGATACCCTCGGTGATGGTCATGTCGAAATCGTCCAGGGAAAAATCCTTGAACGCGTCGAATGACAGGAGTTTGCCGAGGTCGAGTTGCTCCTTGAGAATGAAATCGATGTCTCTTCTGTCCACTCTGAAAGCCATGTTGAGAATCACCCTTTCGTGTAATGTTGGTGCGCTGTGTGAGAGGCCCTGGCCGTCGGCGTCGCGGGGCGGGCGGATGTGCGAAACGGGGGCTGCGAATGGCCCCGGGCGACCCGCAGGAACTGCGCGGGAGAGAGAAGCCCGCCTGCGCCGCAGCCGTGCATCGGGCGCACCTGTTTTCATTGAGATTGTACCTTATTTCACATGCAACAATATCACAGGCGCGGCGGGTTTGTAAAGCAGAAAAAACCGAACCGGAAAGAAAAGAAACCATGTCGGGAAAGGGCCGGGATAATCCCCGGCGCGAATCATGTGCTGATATAATAGAAACGTAAAAACAAGCGCGCGCCGGGACAGGTTAAGAAAATGGCGGCGTTTGGGAAAGAGGGATTTGCGATGAGACAGGCAACCTTGATGATGATTCTGCTGGCGCTGGCGGCCGCGCCGTGCGCTGCGAATTTTACTGATGATTATGCGCGGGGCAATTTTGTGTCCGCGGAGGCGCTGCTGCAGCCCGGGGCGGTGCGCGCCGAGGTGGTGCGGGACACCGGGCAGTTGCTGGGCGGACCCAAGCGCGAGGGCCGCGTGGGCGATTTCAAGCTGCACAACAGCCGCGTGGGCTTCATCATCGCGGGCACGCGCCCGGCCACGGGCATCTACACATACGGCGGCGTGCTCGAAGAAGCCGGAATCCTCAAGCCCGAGGCCGGGGGCGCGCGCTGGTTTTCACTGCTCGGAGACACGTGCCCGGCCCTGTACAAGGGCGCGGACCCGCTTCTCGGCCTGCGCATGCTCGCCCCGGTGAGCGCGGAAATCCTTGAGGACGGATCCGGCGGCGAGGCCATCGTGCGCATCACAAGCCGCGACGCCGAGTGGCCCGAACGCAAGGAAGTCACCACCATGGACAGCCGGCCGCACAAGGTCCAGGCCGTGACCGATTACATCCTGCGCGCGGACACCAACGTGCTCGAAATCCGCTACACATTCATCAACGTCGGCAAAAAGGGCCAGGCCCTGGCCGTGGCCAACATGTATCTTTCCGGAGACGGGTCCAACCTGTTCGCACCCGGCAGCGGGTTCGACATCGACGCCGCGGAAAACATGGAATTTCCCATATTCACGGCCGTGGGCGGAGGCGTGTCCTACGGCTGGTTCCCGGAAACAGGGAGCATGACCGTGAACGCGGCCATCAACCGCAGGCTCATCACCACGTTCGGAAAAATCAAACTGCCCGCGGGCGGGGAGCAGGAATTCCGCATGTACCTGGCCGTGGGCCACGGCGGCTCCTCGAGCGTGGCCGAGGCCATGAACGCCCTGCGCGGGGAAACCGGAACCGGCGCCGTGCGCGGCACAGTGCTTGAAAGCAACACGGGCGCGCCCGCGGCCGACGCCGTGGTGCACGCGTTGTCCCCAAACGGCGCCATGGCCGCCAACACAAATGTGAACGCGGACGGCTCGTTCCGCCTGGTGCTGGCCCCGGGCGAGTATATGCTCCAGGCCGCGGCCTATGACCGCGCCGAGCCCGAGCCCGTGCGCATCTCCGTGGCCCCGGGCCAGACCGCGGACGCGCAAATCACCGTGTCCCGGCCCGCGCGCCTCGACTACGAAATCACCGACGCACAGGGCAGCCCCATTCCAGCGGTCATCAGCTTCAAGCTCTCCGCAAACAGAACCGGCGTGCAGCTCGACCCCTGGTTCTATTTCAACAAAACAACAGATTACGGGGGCGGATTTTTCAAGACCCACTTCGCCCTGCCAGAGCCAGGCGGCGTGGCCATCCGCCCCGGAACCTACGACGTGTACGTGTCCCGCGGCCTGGAATATGAATACCAGAAAAAAACCATCACCCTGGAGCCGGGCCAGGCCGTTAAGGAAACGTTTTCACTCGCGCACTCCGTGGACACCACCGGGTACCTGTGCGGCGATTTCCACATCCACGCGCAGCCCAGCAATGACGCCAATGATCTGCTTTTCGACAAGGTCCGCTCCATCGCCGCCGTGGGCCTGGAAGCGCCCGTGGCCACGGACCACGACGTGAACACCGATTACACGCCCTTTATCGAGGAACTGGGCCTGGGCCAGTACATGAAATCCATTGTGGGCGACGAACTCACCACCATCCGCCTCGGGCATTTCAACGCCTACCCCCTCACATTCGACCCCGCCAAAAAGAACTGGGGCGCGCCCGTGTGGTTCGGCATGTCCCCGCAGGATATCATGCAGGCGTTCCGCGACGACCCCAGCGGCAACACCATCGTGCAGATCAACCACCCGCGCGACGGCAGCATGGGCTACTTCGATGTAATAGGATACAACCCCGAGACCGGGACCGCGCAGAGCCCCGATCTGTTTTCCCTGAATTTCGACGGCATGGAAGTGCTGAACGGCACCAGCTACGACAAGCTCGAACAGACCGTACCCGACTGGTTCAGCTTCCTGGACCGCGGCAAGCGCGTAATCGGCCTTGGCAACTCGGACAACCACAGCACATTCAGCCTGGGCGTGGGCTACCCGCGCAACTGCGTGGCCTCGCCCACGGACGCGCCCGGGGACATGGTCGAAGACCAGTTCATCGCGGCCGTGCGCGCCCAGCAGGTCACCGTGGACGGCGGCGCATTCATCACCGTAACCGCCAATGGAACCACGGGCCCGGGCGGCACAGCCGCCGCGCACAACGGCGCCGTAACCCTGCGCATCACCGTGCAGGCGCCCGCGTGGATGTCCCTCACAACCATGACCGTAATCGCCGGAGGGCAGATCATCGACACCCGCGACATCTCAGCCGCGGACGGCATCGTGCGTTTCGACGGCGCCATCACCCACACGCCCGCGCGCGACACCTGGTACGTAATCACCGTGGACGGCGATCAGCCCCTGTTCCCGGTCTACCCCGCCGCGCGTCCCTACTCATTCACCAACCCCATCTACGTGGACACAGACGGCAACGGCGCCTACGATCCGCCACTGGCATTTAGCGGGAAATAGCAGGTGTCAAAGCAGGAGAAAATGGCAGGGAATCAGGAGAACGAACATACAACCACTGAGTTTGAAATTGAAGAAATAGTCCACAATTAATCGCCTGTTAGACGTGCAGTGAAAAAAGTCGGCAACGTCATCATGTTTTATTATGTGAATCCCTCATTTATATTGATTTGTTTTTATCTATCTTTATATGTTTTCGGGTCGCTCTGGAATCTTAATTCCATAATATTGTCTTATCTCAGAATCTATGTCGAAAAGTTTATGGATGGTCTCGACACCTGTCCAACTGCCCAGACAATGTTCTTGAAGACTGCGCAGATTATCTTTATTCTGGTACAAATGCTCAAGCTTAACCCACAACATATGCGGTTCAAATTTTTGACGAGAAACATGCTCACAATAGTTCATCACTATTGCTAATAAAAGCTTCTCTTTGCCGATTATTTCTCTTTCTTTCTCTTGTTCTTTGATTTCCTGCTTTTGCCTCTCGTCCATATCTTTTGCTGTTTTTGAATAAATAGTTACCATCAAACGAGCAGTTTTTTGGAAAATCTGATACATGATATACAGCGTTAAAATTGCAATAAACAATTGGAAAATAAGTGTGATGAAAGGCATCCATGTGACTATCCAATCCGCTGGCTCATGTGTTTGCAGATAATTAATCATTTTGACTCCAGTTTGTTAAAATGAACTCCCCCGCAGCAAGCAGGAGGTATCTGACAAGCCAAATGGCTTTTATCTTGTCATTGCGAGCTGGCCGCAGAACGGTGTGGCAATCTCAGCGATGAGTTTCTGAATTGCCGATCAGCTATGATCGACTCCGTGTCGCATATAGCTGAGATTGCCACGTCGGCCCTGCGGGCCACCTCGCACCTCGCGAGAAATCATGATACCTCGTGGCTTGCTGCGGGGTCATTTATCTCCCCGACGGGTTTTTATAATGCCTGTCAGTCCAGTTTTCTAACCTCGGGTTTATTTTCATTTCCGTATTCGTGGTACATGTCGCTCAGGAAATTTGCCAGTTCGTTTTCTTTTAAATCAGGGGGGATGATTACATCATAAACTCTTATCCGCATTCCTGTGCCGGTTTTGATGAACAGGAGCCATTCATTGTCCTTTCGCTGGACACTCATGAGTTTGCCGAAGACATCAAATTCCAAGTACATGGGTTGCTCCCTGGGGGAGATTATACCACAGGCTTTTGGCGGCTGCACAGGCACGGTTGTGCGCTTTTGGGGGTGGATGTGGACATGGCGGGCGGCGGGGTGCTGCTGAGTGGCGTTTTGTTTAACAGGATGGGCAGGATGGACAGGAAAAGGGCGCGGCAGGCGGCGCCTTGAAAAGACTTCTCCGCCACTCCGCGTCTCCGCGGTTTGTTTTTGCATTTGCAGCGCCGGGCAATATCTGTGCGCTGCGGCGGCGCGTCATTCGATGTAGCCGAGTTCTTTTAATTCTTCCAGGTACTTTTTGTCGCGCTCGGCTTTGTCAGGGATGGAGTCGGGGTTGGGGGCCTTGTGCTTGATGGCCGGGCCTTTGGTGATTTTGTTGCGCTTGAGGAAATCGGGAGTGAAGACCCAGTCCATGACCTTGCCGTCCATGTGCGCGGGCACGGGCAGGCCCAGGGCGTAGAGCACGGTGGGGGCCACATCGTAGTAGCCCGTGGGCTGGGCCAGGGGGCCGAGTTTGATTCCGGGGCCGGTGATCATGAATACGCCGGGGTAGCGGTGGAACAGGGCCGAGGGCCGGGTGCGCAGGAACTGGTTGATGTGGTGGCGCTTGCCGTTGATTTCGAGAACATCGCTGGCCTGCAGCACATTGAACTTGAGCACGGTCATGTCTCCGCGCTCCCAGGGCTTGTCGCGCCGCAGTGCGCGGATGTTGCTGACCAGGGGCGCGCCGCCCACGGTTTTGACCCTGGCGATGGCTTTCAGGAAGCTGGGCACGGTGTACTTGATCATGCCTTTTTCCACGGCGAAGAACTGGTAGCCGTCCATGCTGATGGCCAGGGGGAATTCCGCTGGGTCGCGCATGCCCTCTTCAAATATGTAGGTCTGTTCGGGGGCGATGGCCTCGCCGCATTCATTCTTGTAGGTGATGAACCCGAGGCGTTCGAGCAGGAAAGAGTGCTTGAAGAACGGGCCGGGGTGCACAGGGCCCTGGTCCTGGATGGGGTCATCGCCGAACCCATGGTCGGAGATCACGATCACGTAATCGTCATCGGTCACGTGTTTCAGGATGCGGCCGAGGCGTTCATCGAGAAAGACGTAGATGTTGTTCATGGATTCCATGGCGCGGGCCGCCATTTCGGCATCGGGCTCGAAGCCGCTGTAGTCGCGGTAGCGCGTTGCCAGGTGGCCCACGCCGTCCGGCCCGCGGAAGTAAATGGCGAACAGCTTGAACGGCATGCCGCGCGCCATGATTTCCAGCCCCGCCTCGGTGTAGAAATCCTCGCGGCGGGCAATCTGCTGGTAGGCCTTGAGCTTCTTCTTGTCCTCTATGTTCAAGGCCTTGAATTCCTCTTTGGAAATGTCGATTATGGACCTGACATCCTCCAGGGAGTATGGTTTCGTGCACGTGTCCCAGGCTTTTTCGAGAATGAAGTCATTGGGGTACAGGTCGTCGTCCGTGGGCTTGCATTTGCCGGCCAGGCGGTCGGACAGGATCACGGCCGAGCCGGGATTGGAGTAGCGGGTGATCCACCAGCCGAGCACGATGCTCTGCATGCCGTTGTTGGACAGCATTTCCCACAGGGGCGGCGCCTTGAGGTTCAATCCGGAATAGGGGATGCGCTTGCCGTCCTCGTAGCGGAAGAAGTCCTGCACGCCGTGGGTGCGCTGTTCCACGCCCGTGGCGATGGTGGTCCACACGATGGGGGACAGGTAGAACAGGTCATCGGTGCGGATCCCGCCGTACGCGCCGGCGTCATGCAGTTTTTTGATATTGGGCAGTTTGTCCTGCTCCATCAATCGGTTGAGGCGGTCCCAGTCCAGGCCGTCCAGGCCCAGGATGAACACGCGGCTTTTGGTGGCCCGGGCGGCAGCGGCTTTTTTGCCCGCGTCCTGTTTTTCTTTGGCCGGGCGCTTGCAGCCTGCGGGCAGGACCATGCAGGAAACAGCAAGCAGCAGGATGATGAAGAAACGTTTCCCGCAAGTCGTTTTCATAGAGGCATCCAAATTCTTGAATTTCGATCAAGACCTGATATTCATTTTAAGAATAAAAAACAAACCTGTCTGCAATCGCGGGACCGGAGATGTTGAGGCCTTAAAAAGAAAACCGTTTTCAACTGTGTTGTTGTGCGTGGTTGAAAACGGCGGTTTTCTTTGAGTCGCTGTGAGAATCGTTGGGTTTAAAGTCCGCCGGGCCGGTGGTTGCCGGCCCGGCGGTTCCTATGTTTAACCCGTTTAGAAAATGCTTACGGCGCCACACATGTCATTGGACCCGGAGCGCTGTAATTTATCACCGTCGAGGTGGTGGAGAAAGTGTTCGTGAAGGTGTTTGTGACAGGGTTGCCCGCACCAGGGATCATGTGCCCCGGCCCCGGAACACAAGTTGACATAGTCGAGGGGGTGGTGGCGGTGATGTTGCAGCTCGAAGTCCCCGGTGTCCATGTGGTATAGCTCGTCGGGGAAATAGTCGTGGTCGTGGATGTGGTTGTAGTGGGAACCATAGTTGTATGCGTTGTTGTCGTAATAGTGTTGCAGGCGCCGGTGCAGCAGTCGCCGCCCGAAGCGCAGGCGCCGCCCGGCCCGGAGCAGGCCACGGCGCCGTCGCAGGTGTTGTTGCAGTAGCCGACGCTGCCGTTGTTCACGCCGTCGTCGCATGTTTCACTGCCTGTGATGAGGCCGTCGCCGCACACGTCGGGTTCTGTCTGGCACGTGGAATCGCAGCCGTCGCCGCTGGTGATGTTGCCGTCGTCGCAGGTTTCGCTGCCTGTGGTGAGGCCATCGCCGCACACGTCCACGGGTTCGGTCATGCACAGGTCGTCGCAGCCGTCCCCGGCCGTGGTGTTGCCGTCGTCGCAGGTTTCGCCGGAATCAACGGCGCCGTCGCCGCATACACCCATTACCGGGATTTCGGTGAGGCACAGGCTGGAACAGCCGTCGCCGGCCGTGGTGTTGCCGTCGTCGCAGTCTTCGCCTGTGTCCAGGTTGCCGTCGCCGCATACGCCGGTTACGGGGGTTTCGGTGAGGCACAGGCTGGAGCAGCCGTCGCCGTCTGTGTTATTGGCGTCGTCGCACTGCTCGCCAGTGTCCAGATTGCCGTCGCCGCAGAATCCGGCGGCTTCGGTGAAGCACGTGGAGGAGCACCCGTCGCCGTCCATGGTGTTGCCGTCGTCGCACAGTTCGCCTGTTTCCAGGTTGCCGTCCCCGCATGTGGGCGCCACGAAATTAATGATGTCGGCCGGGGTCATGTCCGCATAATCCACGGTCAGGGAAAGCATGCCGATATTCATGGACCATTCCTGAAGCTGTTCGATGGTGATCTCGATAAGGTCGATGCCTTCCTGTTCCGCGTAATAAATAGCGGTTTCCGCAAGGATCGTGCTCATGTCGTCCACCTGGATAATTTCCGTGTGGCCTTCGGACACTTCTGGCACGATGGCTTTCACGCTTTCCACCACGCCGTCGCCCCAGTCGCCCTGGACCACGAGCAGGTGGTTAAAGCCGATGGGCACATCCAGCACGGAAATGCGCGCTTGACTCTGGGACAGGTCCACGGTTTGTTCAACCACAATGGGGTCGAATTCCGTGTTGTCCTCTGAGTACACGCCCGTGACTGTGATGGTGATATCCACGGTGCCGCTGGCCACGGCTGCGGTGCGGCCGGCCACGCGGCCCGTGAAGGTCACGTTCGCTGCCAGTTTACCGGTGCCGCTGCCTGCTGAAACCGCGGGAGATGTGGAGCCGCCCCCGCCGCACTGGGCCAGAAGCAGGGGAAGGGCTACGGCCATGAGCGCCGTCAGAACTATGGCAATCAGTTTTTTCTTCGTCATTGGTTTCCTCCACCAATCCTTTGTCATTGCGGGTCTTATTGAGGGGTTGCGGGATCGAGATTGATGATAACCTCGATGGCGCCGGTGATATATTCGTTGATCGCGGCGTCTACAATATCGTTGTTATCTTCATTGTCCAGGATGTCGTCGATGTTGTCGGTCACGTCTTCGAAATCCTCGTCCATGCCCATATCCATATCCTCGTCGCTGTCCGCATCCGCATCCATGTCCGAGTCCTCATCGCTGTCCGCGTCCGCGTCTTCATCCGAATCTTCATCGGAATCCTCATCCGCGTCTTCATCCGAATCCTCGTCATTGCCCCCCAGGGCCGCATCGGATGCGGCTTCTTCTTTGAGCGCGTCGAACTGGATCTTGAGTTCCTGCATCATGACCGGGGGAATGGGGATGGGCTCGGAGAACCCGCCCTCTGGGTCCACTTTGAGCAGGAACCCGTCTTCGAGCACGAATGTTTTGCCGCCCACGGACATTTCGAGCTGGCCGTCGGACACGCCGAAGCTCACATTGCCCGCAGCGATTTCCGCGATGATGTCGGTGCCGCGCACGCCGGCCACTGCGGTCGGGGTGCTCACATTGAACGAGGAGCCGCCCGTGCCCAGTTTTTTTGGCGTGGGCCGAAACCTTGCCGTTTTTAAGATCCACTTTGGATTTTTCATCGGCGCCGGATTTTTCAGCGGTCACAGTCAAATTGCTCATGGGGCCGACTTTGACCACGTTGCCGCCGGCCCATTTGAGGAGACAGCTCGAACCCGCGCCGGTTTTCACCTCGGCGCCGGATTTCACGGTGTCTCCGTCCTTGAGCGTTTTCCAGGCGGCGCCGTCCTGCACCTGCACCGTGCCCTGCACCTTGCTCACCGTGACCTTCATGGGCGCGGCCAGCGAGGCCTGGGCGAACAGCAGGGTGCATGCTGCGATCATAATCAGACTCAGGCATGTTCGTTTCATGTCGTCTTCCTTTCGTTTTCCCTTGGGCTTTGGGAATTCTGTGGGGGGTACGTGTAATTGATTAATTTAGTTATTCATATGCCACAGCACTACAATTATACCACAATGTAGACATTCTGAAAATATTTATATTTTGTTAAAGAAACCACGAACGGGGGTTTACGGTGTACTATCATCAATCCCGTCAAGCAGCTCATCGAATGGCTGGGCCTTACGCGCGAGCAGGGCCACGCGCGGGGCGCGCGCGCCCACCAGGCCGCTCATGGCGCTGTCCATGATGGTGTTGCGGTTGGGGTTTTCCCCATACAGGGCGATGCGCTGCTCCACGTCCAGGCCGCTGTTGTGCAGCGCGTGGATCATGTCCTCGACTTTGAAGGCTTTCTGGGGCAGGTGTTCGTGGTCGTAAAGGTTGGTGATTTTGCGGCGGATGGGGTTGCGGATGTTGCGGAACTCCAGGAGCATGGCGCCGCCCGGGCGCAGCACGCGCGCCATGTGCGCCACGGCGTCGGATACATCGGCCCAGTGGGGCATGTTGTGCAGGGTATTCACGCACACGCACGCGTCGAATGTGTCATCCGCGAATGGCAGGGACTGGGCCAGGGCCTTAATCAGAAAAACAGAGCGGCCAAAACGCCGGCGCATGCGCTTGCGGGTGAGCGCCAGCATTTCATCGGAAAAATCCACGCTCACCACAGTGTGGCGGCGCGCGTCCAGGTATTTTTCAATAAATGTGCCGGTGCCGCAGCCCACATCCAGGATCATGCCCTGCTGCTCGCGCACGAGCGGGGCCAACTTGATGCGGTTCACCTCTTCAAGGCCCACGGGGCCGCCGTATTTGCATGCCAAGCGGTCAAATGTGTCCACGATGGGGCGGTATTTTGTTTCCTGTGCGCGTTCGTCCTGTTCTCTTTGTTCTCTCATAACGGTTCCCGTGAAGCGCAGTGATGTGCGGTGCAGTAGAAATAATGTCCGGAAAACAGGCCTGTGTTTTTCCTGGAGCGCGCGGCACGGCGGATTGGTAAAATATGAATAGTTGGGGCGGAATATTTCTATAACTATGGACGCGGGGCGCGGAGCGCCGTTATTATACAGTAATGCTCTTGGAATGTGACATAAATCACATCCCGTCAGGGGCGATTTCGCCGAACAGCAACCTCCGGAGCTGATTTCCACAGCTTGGCAAGATAAAAACGGAAGATAAAAAGCGGTTTTTCATGAAGATAGTATTGCATCACGGTTACTACCCCGAGGACGGCACGCGCGACGAAGCCGAAATCATGGAGTGTTACTGGAAGTACCTGTCGCAGACCGACGCCGAGGTGCAGGCATACGGAGACGCCGCGCCCAACCTGAGCGGCGCCGACGTGGCGCACCTGTTCGGCATGAGCGCCCGCACCTACGGCACGGCCAAGGCCGCGGCCGACGCCGGCATACCCTATGTGGTCACCCCCCTGTACTGGAACGACGACTACCCCATTTATTACGATTTGCGCAATCAGGACGAAATCGCCGGCGCGCCGCCTATCCGCGAGCGCAGAACCGGCATGGAATATTTCCGTAAGATGATGCTGCTCACCAAGGTGCGCCAGCAGAAATTCATCCTGGAAAACGCGGCCATTATCCTGGCCTCGGGCAAGTGCGAAAAAATGGTGCTGTGCCGCGACTTCACACTGCCCGACGCCAAGGTGGCGGTCATGCCCGTGGGCGTGGACCTGGCCATGGGCATGGGCAAGCCGGACCTGTTCGTGAAAGAATACGGCATGCGCGATTTCATCCTGTGCGCGGGTCCGCTGCTGCGGC
>Ga0351884_1220_pt1 | contig 12192 bp, 12 predicted proteins | sample BONcelFGM3001F15_FD_206773 | JGI IMG/M metagenome (GOLD analysis project Ga0351884, IMG submission 206773) | Enriched cells from coal bed in the Powder River Basin, Montana, United States - BONCAT cells FGM rep3 HSBNCT.FGM.300.1.F15 ...
TCCTTTTCGGTAACGAAGCCAAGCTGCACCAATATTCTCTGCAGGGACTCGTTGGTCTTGGCCACTTTTTCCTTTGCCTTGGCAAGCTGACGGTCGGTGATGAAGCCGTTGATGACGAGAAGCTCGCCGACGTCCATGTTGAGGGAATGAGACAGCATTTACATTTCACCTCGTTGAGAACTTATTTCTCCATTGATTATGCAGGCACAAATAATTATAACGCTCCGGCTTCACACCCATCAAGAACCGCCGATGACGATGAAATATGGCGATTCCCTCAACGATGCTCCAACAGGATTAAACTCGGATTCAACAAAAAAAATAAATATCCTTTTATGGCATTTACAAAAATCCCCATAAATATTTCCCAAGCCAGGGAAATATTTCTGAATTTTCCAAGCATGCTGGTCTGGTCGTCAGTGGTTGGTGGTTCGTGGTCAGCTTTCAAGGCGTAACGCTTGCGAATATGGATATACCTCGATGATCAAGTTACGCCCGCCACAAAGATATGTCCGGAGCATTTTGGGCACTTCTAAAGTGCCTACCTCGAGGAAAACCTTTCGCTTACCACAAGGTAACTCCGGGATATTTTGGCCACTTCAAAAGTGGCTACCTCGACGTAAACGTTTCGCCAACCACAAAGAAAATACGGAGCATTTTTCCCCCTTTCTTAAAGGGGGTCAGGTTCCAAGGCGTTACGGCTGCGAATTGATTTATACCGCGACGATGGCCTTACGCATACCACAACAAAAGTCCGGGATATAAAAGGAATACCTCGACGTTAACATGACGCCTGCCATAATGTGAGTCCGGGACATGAAAGGAATGGCCACTTCAAAAGTGGCTACCTCGACGACAGACTATCACCAACCACAAAGATATGTCCGGAGCATTTTTCCCCCTTTCTTAAAGGGGCGGGATATAAAAGGATTAAAGGATTAGAGGAAGAGTTTGGCTTTAATGTTGGATGTGAGGATATCCACGGCCACTTCGTTGTTGCCGCCCTCGGGTATTATTATGTCGGCGTAGCGCTTGGTGGGTTCAATAAACTGCAGGTGCATGGGTCTGACCACCTGTGTATATTGTTCTATCACCGAGTCGATGGAGCGTCCTCTCTCCTGGATGTCCCTCTTGAGCCTGCGGATGAACCTCTCGTCGGGGTCGGTGTCAACAAACACCTTTATGTCCAGGATCTCCCGGATGCGGGGATCCTCCAGTATGAGTATGCCTTCAACGATGATAATCTTTCTGGGCTTGAGAAGGATAGTCTCTTCCCGGCGGGTGTATGTGATGAAGGAATATATGGGCATGTGGACTTCCCGGCCTTCCTTCAGAAGCCTTACATGCTCGATCAGGAGATCGTTGTCGAAGGCCAGGGGGTGATCGTAGTTCACCTTGCGCCTGTCTTCCATTGATATTCCGCTGTTGTCCTTGTAGTATGCATCCTGGGGCAGTATGACCACGTGTTCCATGGTCAGCCTCTCCCCAATTTTCCTCACCACTGTGGTCTTGCCGGAGCCTGTGCCCCCGGCGACTCCAATAACAAGTGTGTTCATATATCCTCGCAAAATAAATCAATTCCGGGCTGTCATCCCCGGCTTTCAGGCATGGACAGGGCAGGGATGTGACCCTACTGCTCTTCTTCCTGGGCAATCTCTTCCTGGATTGCGCCGGCTTTTTCCACCAGCCTGTCCTGCAGGCTGTCCATCTTGAGGAAGGCTTCTTCCACGGCCTTCAGGCCCTCAAGGGGGGTAGAGAGGTTCTCCCCGCCGTCATACTGCAGCATCAGGGTGCAGGCCCGGTAAAGCTCCTGGTGGAGGGCTCCCGTTTCCAGCACCAGGTTTCTGGCCTCTTCTGGCACCTTTTCCAGGTGAATTGCCAGCACCTTTTCGTCATAAACTTCCGACAGCTCCCTGGCGATGTCGGCGACCCGCTTCACGTTTTTCCGGTAATCCTCCAGGGTCAGCTCCCCTTCCTGGACGCCTTTCACGGTTTCTTTCAGGAGCTTCAGGTGCCGGGACTCTTCCAGGGGTATCTTGTCGAATTTTTCGCCCAGGGAGGAAGGGGTGATTTCCAGCCCCTGGACAAAGGAGAGGGGCCTCTCTTCCTCTTCCCCGTCGGGAAGGGGCACACCGCAGTTTTCGCACACCTTTGCGTCGCCGGAGTTTACCTCGCCGCACTCCTGGCATTTCACTCCCAGGGCACCCTTCAGGCTTTCCAGCATCGCAGCTTCTGCATTATCAAAATCGCTCATAAACAAACCCTCCCAAAAAAATCCACCGGCACTTTTTCTATGCCGGTGGAAAAATCACCTTTATAAAAACCTTGTTAGCCTTTTGCTCCGTTCATTCCGCCCATCAGGGCCTGCATAAGTTTCATCATCTCTTTTTTCTTGTCGCCGCCGCCGGCTATTCCCGACAGGGCTCCCAGGGGATTCATCCCTCCCATGGCCTTTCCGGCAATGCCGCCCAGGGCAGTCTTTGCAACGCCTCCAACCGCTCTCTTGGCAATGCCCCCTATGGCTCTTCCAGCTCTACCCATAATAATATCTCCTTTCAAAAATTCCCTTGGTAGTATTATCCCACACATGCCGGTGCGATGTAAACCAGGACAGGTTAACATTAGATTAACTTTGTAAAAATTATGTTAAAATATTGGCCTGCCCATGTTAACAACACCCTGCCAAATTCCTCAAAGACTACGGGATCAAGCGGGCAAATCCCTTTTCCCTCACCCTTTGCAGCTCCAGCCTCTCCCGGGAAATTTTCCCCATCAGCCTGTAAATCTGCCCCAGGGTCAGGTGAACGTCGATGGACTCCAGGTAGTCATAGCGGAGGGAAAGGAACCTTTCGTAATCGGCGGCAGCCTCGGGCAGGCATCCCATGCCCGCCAGGGCGTGCCCCCTGCCGGAAAAGGCCCTGGCGTTATCCGGGCGGATGGCAAGGGCCCGGGAAAAAAGCTCCGCCGCCTTCTCCATCTCCTCCAGGCGCAGGCAGTTGATGCCCGCCGCAAAAAGGACGTGGGCCTGCACCCCGTCAATCAGGCGGCCAAAATTCCGGTGATTGGCCAGGCGCAGGAAGGATTCCCCTGCGGCCTTGAAATCCCCCTTCTCCACGTGAATCAGAGCACTGAAAAAGCATGAAAACGAAAATTCCTCCAGACCTCTGCCCTCAATCCGCTCCAGAAGGGAGAGGGCGGCGGCGTAATTCCTGCGCCGCAGGTGCATCATGGCCCGGTCAAAGTCCGACACGGCCAGGGACGGGTCATGCTCCCCCGCCTTTTGCAGCCAGTGCCCCGCCTCTTCCCAGTCCCCCTTTTCCTGCAGCTCCTGGGCTTTTCGAAGATGTATGAAGGGCCGGTAAAAGGGGTCTTTTCCCGCCTCATCAAAACATTCCCAGGCCCCGGCCCCATCCCCCCGGCAGAGGAGGGCATCGCCCCGGCGCACAAGCTCCAGCCCTGCAGCCAGGCTCTCCGGCAGGCATCCTTGAATCTTCATCTTGAGGAGATCCCCCACAAACCGCTGGTGGGGCGAGGTGTATCCCCCCCCGACGGAATATGCAACAGTTGCCATGAGGGGATTGGGCGCTCTCCTCTTCAGCTCCCCGGCGAAATCAACAGGCGAGAGCCAGATGGAATCGTCCCGGTCAAAGAAGTAGTCAACGTCCAGGTCCCACACCAGCCGCTCACCACAAGCGTCCAGGTCTTCCAGGCGGCATATCTCCAGGGCGGCCCCGGCCAGCGTCCCCGTTATCTTTCCGCCTTTCAGCCCCAGGCTTAGATACTCGGCAATGGTCAGATCCTTCCAGGTGGCAAGCTCATCCCCTGCCCACTCCAGGAGGTCCCCGCCGCCGGGCAGATGGGGGGGGATTACCCAGATAATCTTTGTAACGGTGCCGTCAATTACTGCGGGATAGAGGTAATTTCCCAGGTGAAAGCCGTACCATTCAAGCTCGTCCTTCCTCTGGTATGGGGCCAGCTCTTCCCCCGTGCGGCAGGCGGCAATGGCTTCAAGAAGGGTGCCTGTGAAGCCTTCGTCCTTCAGGTCCAGGTGGGCATCCACGTGAACTGCCGTCAGCCCCCGGAGGCCCGCATCCTTCCAGCGGCAGTAAGAGTCGGAATGATCGTCAAAGAGAAATACGGGAAGGCTCATCAGCTTTCACCTGCCAGGGCTTCCCCGTCTGCGGGGGGCACGGGGCAGGGAGTGCCCGGCTGTGATGAATCCGCCCTGGGCAACGTCAGAAAATTGTAATAGACAAAGCGGAACAGGGAAATCATGATGAGGGACAGGGGGATGCCCATGAACAGGCCGATGGTGCCAAAAATCTCCCCCCCCGAGATGGCGGCAAAAAAGACAAAGATGGTGGAAACCCCCAGGGCGTCCCCCATTATCTTGGGGCGGACGATGAAATCAACAATCTGGAAGGCGATGAATATGACAAAGCCGATGAAAAACCCGTAAAGCAGCGACTGGGTCTGCATGTAGGCCAGTATTGCCCCCAGGAGCATGCTCAGGCCGTGGGCCACGTAGGGGATGGGAAACATTATCCCTGCAAACAGGCTGGCAACCAGAGCATATTTGTAAAAGGGAAAGCTCTCCCTGGCCCCCGGCAGAACAAGGTGCATCACAAGCACACCGGCCACCAGCAGAAAATACGTGAGGATGCCGTTGGCAAAGACGCAGATGAAATTTCCCCGCATATAGTTGCCGAATATGCCGTTCACTTCGTTCACCAGGGCCTTTACCCGTGCGTGGTAGGAGGGAGGAACGTAAAAATAAAAATTCTTTCCTATCCTGTCCACCTCCAGCAGCATCAGGAAGGCAAGAATCAGCATCACGATTACGTAGAGAAGCCAGGAGAAGAACTGGAGCAGGAAATTGCCAAAGGCGGCAAAGGAGTTTTCCAGGTAGCTTCCCATCTGGGTGGTAAAGGCAATGGTTGACTGGTTGATCCTCTCCCTTATCACCGGGGGGATTTCATAGCTGTTGTAGCGATCCTGCAGGATGACGAAGGAGCGGTTGGCGCTTTCTATCATGCTGGGAATCTCCCGGATAATCACCTCCACCTGCTCGAAGGTGGCCGGCACAATAAGCACGCCGCTGACAGTGATGAAGCCTGCAATAACCACGTAAACCACAAAGGTGGAAACCTGCCACGACAGGCGGCCCTTGAGGAAGGGAATCTTCACTTCCGACAGCATCCTGACCAGGGGATGGAGCAGGTATGCAAAGAAGATGGCAAGAAAAAACAGAACCGTCGTCAGCTTCAGCCTGGCCACAAGCCAGACGGCAAATGCCCCAAGCAGCAGCCAGATTACGTTCTTCAGCCACCTGTAGCTTACCTGTCTTCCCTCTTCAGCCGGTTCTTCCCTCATTTTCCATCCCCGCCGGGCCGGCACGCTCCTGCAATCTCAGAGCACCTGCCCCGGACTATCTCAGGTCATCCTGGACAATTGTCCATTCCACCTTCGGGTTGCCGGAATAAATGAAAATGGTGGTTTCAATCATTCCCCCGTCCCACTCGGCGGTTACCCGGTGTTGCCCGTATTTGCACTCGAACTCCCTGCTGGACTTGGAAGTTACCGTTCCCTCGGCCTGGCTGCCCACGCTGATGTAAAGATCCCTGTCCGTCTCGTTATATACTTTCAGCTCGCCCTTCTTCTCGCCGGCGGCGGCCCCCGTCGCCCCAGGGAACAACAGCAGCCCCGTCGAAATCAACAGAAATATCCAAAGGACAGGCTTCCAACTCATTTTAAATTTCATGATAACCTCCCGATTCTTGGCATCCCGCTGCAATCCGCCCCGCTACAGGGGAAGGTTTCCGTGCTTCTTGAAGGGGCGGGATTCCTCCTTGTCGATGAACGCCTCCAGGGCAAGGGTTATGTGCTTCCTGGTGGAGGCGGGCTGGATGATGTCGTCCACCACCAGGTTGGCGGCGGCGTTGTAGGGGTTGCATATGGCCAGCCTGTATTCCTTCGTCAGCCGCTCTATCTCCCCCTTGGGATCCGCCGATTTTTTAATCTCGTCCCGATACAATATTTTTACTGCCGCTTCCGCATCCAGCACGGAAATCTCCGCAGTGGGCCAGGCCATCACCCTGTCGCTTCCCATGGCCCTGCTTCCCATGGCCAGAAAGGTGCCGCCGTATGCCTTTCGAAGAATCACGGTAATCTTGGGCACGGTGGCGGCGGAAAGGGAGAAGAGCAGCTTCGCCCCGTGGCGCAGGATTCCCCCATGCTCTTCTTTTATGCCGGGCACGAAGCCGGGCACATCCACCAGGTTGATGATGGGGATGTCAAAGCAGTTGCAGAAACGGACAAACCGGGTGGCCTTGCAGGCGGCGTCCCCATCCAGAAAGCCCCGGTTGATGGCTGGCTGGTTGGCGGTGAGGCCCACGCAATAGCCGTTTATCCTGGCAAAGCCGATTATCACGTTGGGGGCGTAATACTCCTGCAGCTCCAGGAATGAGCCTTCGTCAACGATCTGCCCAATCACTTCCTTCATGTCGAAGGGTGTGTAAACGCCCTCGGGAATGATGCCGTTCAGGACGGGCCTGGGCTCCAGGTCCGGCACGGGGGGCGGGGCGTGGGGCGGCTTTTCCCGGTTGTGGGAGGGCAGGTAGCCCAGGAGTTTTTTCAGCATCTCGAAGGCTTCCTTCTCGTCCCCGGCCAGCAGGTGGCATACGCCGCTCCTGCGGGCGTGCACCTCGGCCCCTCCCAGGTCTTCCGCCGTAACGTCCTCCCCTGTTACCGCCTTTATGTTTTCCGGCCCGGTAACAAACATCCGGCTTATCCCCTTTATCATCACCACGAAGTCCATGATTGCAGGGGAATAGGCCGCTCCCCCGGCACAGGGGCCGGCAATGACGGCCACCTGGGGCACGACGCCGGAAATGAGGGTGTTCCTGTAAAAAATCTCCCCGTATCCCGAGAGGGACAGTGCCCCCTCCTGGATGCGGGCCCCGCCGCTGTCGTGGATGCCTACCACGGGAGCCTTCGACTTGGAGGCAAGATCCAGGAGGATGGCGATCTTCTTTTCGTGCATCTCCCCTGCCGCGCCCCCGGCCACGGTGAAGTCCTGGGCGTAGGCGTAAAGCTGCCGCCCCCCCACCCGGCCATAGCCCGTAATCACCCCGTCGGCGGGGAAGTCCCTGTGCTCCAGGCCGAAGTCGGTAACCCGGTGCTGGGCAAACAGGTTCAGCTCCTCGAAGGTGCCCGGGTCGAAGAGGAGTGCCAGGCGCTCCCTGGCGGTGAGCTTGCCCCGGGCGTGCTGCTCCCGGATCCTCTCCTCCCCGCCCCCTTCCATTACGTGGGCCCGGTAATCGATAAGCCTCTTTATTTTTTCATCTGCGGGTATAGGCATTTTCTTCTCTCCTTCACTCCACCCAGTCGAACGTCCTGGTAACCGCCTTCAGCCACTGCCTGTAACATTTCTGCTGGGCGTCGGGGGCCAGGCGGGGCTCCCACGCCTTGTCTGCCTGCCAGTTCTTTTTCAGCTCCTGGGGGCTTGACCACAGGCCCACGGCCAGTCCGGCAGCATAGGCCGCTCCCAGGGCGGTGGTTTCCGCCACCCGGGGACGAACCACGGGCACGCCCAGCACATCCGCCTGAAACTGCATCAGGAGCTCGTTAAAGACCATTCCCCCGTCCACCTTCAGGGTCTTCAGCAATATCCCCGAGTCCCTGTGCATGGCATCCAGCACTTCCCTGGTCTGGTATGCGGTGGCTTCCAGGGCGGCCCTGGCAATGTGCCCCCGGTTGACGTATCGGGTCAGCCCGGCAATCACACCCCGGGCATCCGATTTCCAGTATGGGGCGAAAAGCCCCGAAAACGCCGGCACAAAATAGACCCCCCCGTTGTCCTCCACCGTCCGGGCCAGGGTCTCCACCTCGGGGGAGGCGGCAATCATCCCCAGGTTGTCCCTCAGCCATTGCACCAGGGCACCGGCAATGGCAATGGAGCCTTCCAGGGCATACACGGCCCGGTCTTTTCCCATCTGGTATCCCACGGTAGTCAGAAGCCCGTTCCGGCTCTCCACAGGCTTCTCCCCAGTGTTCATCAGCATGAAGCACCCCGTGCCGTAAGTGTTCTTGGCCTCCCCCGGCTCAAAGCAGGTCTGGCCCACAAGGGCCGCCTGCTGGTCGCCCAGGTCGCCGCTGATGGGCACGGGAGCGCCGAAGGGGGCATCCCCCCCCGGTGCTGCCATAAACTGCCGATGAGGGGGCTATCCGGGGAAGAATGGAGCGGGGTATGTTGAGAAGCCCCAGGATCTCATCGTCCCAGTCCAGGGTTTCCAGGCTCATCAGCATAGTGCGGGAGGCGTTGGTAACGTCGGTAACGTGCACCCCGCCGCTGACGCCGCCGGAGAGGTTCCATATCACCCAGGTGTCCATGTTGCCGAAGAGGGCGTTCCCCTCCTTCACAGCCTGCCTCACCCCGGGCTCGTTGTCCATCAGCCACTTTATCTTGGGCCCCGAGAAATACGTAGCCAGGGGAAGCCCCGTGCGGGAGCGGAATCGGTCGATGCCCCCGTCCCGGGCCAGGTCGGCGCATATCCTGTCAGTGCGGGTGTCCTGCCAAACGAGGGCGTTGCAGAGAGGCTTCCCCGTCCGCCTCTCCCACAGCAGGGTGGTTTCCCGCTGGTTGGTTACGCCTATGGCGGCAAGGTCCCGGCCCGTGATGCCGGCCTTGTCCATCGCCTCTTTTATTACTTCCCTGGTGTTGTCCCATATCTCCTGCCCGTCATGCTCCACCCAGCCGGGCTTTGGAAATATCTGCCGGTGCTCCTTCTGCCCCAGCGACACGATGTTCCCTTCCCGGTCAAATATTATAAAGCGGGTGCTGGTAGTCCCCTGGTCAACGGCTCCTGCGTAACCGGCCATGCCTTCCTCCTCAATCAGAAATTCAGATCCGCCTTTATGCCGTATTCGGCCTTCACCTGTTTCATCGTGGCCTGAAGGCTCTCGTTAACGGGGATCCCCGTGTTGGGAAGGAGCCTCTCCTTCTCAAATTCCTTCTCCCCCGCAGTGTAAATCTTCTCTTTGCCGGGGAGCCTGCTGGAATTGCGAAGGGATCGCATCAGGCCGCCGGTGCTTTTCTTGAAAGCGTCCAGGTCAACGAACCGGGAGATGTCGATGGCGATGAAGAAATGCCCCATCCGGTTGGGCACCTTGGCTCCCTTTTCGTCAATGCCGGAAAGCCCCCAGCAGAAAGGCCCGCCGCCCAGGGAAGCGGACAGGATCTCCACCATCGTGGCCAGGCCATAGCCCTTGTATCCTGCCAGCTCTTCCCCGGCCCCGCCCAGGGGCAGAAGGGATGCGGCACCCTTCCCCAGGTTGTTCAGCACTTCCGACGGGTCGGTTATGGGGTTGCCCAGGGCGTCAATGGCCCACCCCTCGGGCACGGGCTTCCCTTCCCGCTCCAGCACTTCAATCTTGCCCCTCTGGGTGATGGGCGTGCCCATATCCAGGAGGAACGGGCAGTCCTCGTCGGTGGGAGCTCCAAAGGCAATGGGGTTTGTGCCCAGCATGGGTCTGCTTCCAAAGGTGGGAGCAACAGACGGGCGGGCGTTGGTTACGGCTATGCCGATCATGCCTGCCTTGACGGCCATCAGGGAATAATACCCGGCAATGCCGAAGTGGGTGCCGTTTCTAACGGATACTGCACCGATGCCCGTCCTGCCCGCCTTCTGGATTGCCATCTCCATGGCCCTGTATGCAATGAGGTGTCCCATGCCGTGATTTCCGTCCAACAGGGCTGTGCCCGGCGATTCTTTCACTATCTCAAGCTTCGTTACCGCCTTTTGAACGCCGTCCCTTATCCTGTCCAGGTAGAGCTTCAGCCGGCCTATGCCGTGGGACTCAATCCCCCGGAGGTCCGAGCTTATCAGCACGTCGGTTACAATCACCGCATCGTCTGCGGGAACGCCCGCCCTGACCATGGCCTCGTTCATGAACGATCTCAGCAAATCCACGGGTAAGAAGACTGTGGGCATCCGTGCATCATCCTTTCAACAATAATTGCCTGTGGGCTGGTTTTCTACCCGGCGCGGCCATAACCCTCTTGCCCCGGAAAGGCAGGTGAAACCGCCTGCAAATAGAAATACGGCCAAAACAAAACAACATCTGGGAGGAAAAAATGTCCACATTTCTGGCGGAAATCATCGGCACAATGATCCTGATAATATTTGGCGGCGGAGTGGTGGCCAACGTGGTGCTGGGCAAAACAAAAGGCAACAGCTCCGGCTGGATAGTAATAACCGCAGGCTGGGGCCTGGGCGTGGCCATGGCCGTGTACGGGGTGGGGCCAATCAGCGGTGCCCACATAAACCCTGCCGTTACCATATCCCTTGCCGCCATCGGCAAATTCCCCTGGAGCCAGGTGCCGGCCTACGTGCTGGCGCAGATGATTGGCGGATTCCTGGGGGGAATCGTCGTGTACCTAACTTACCTGGCCCACTGGAAAGAGACAGAAAACCCCGTCCTCAAGCTGGCTGTATTTTCCACCATACCCGAGATAAGAAACACCCTGGCCAACGTGCTGACGGAAGTGATAGGCACTTTTGTCCTGATATGGGGAGTGCTGTGGATAGGCGACCCCCGCAACAACGTAACGGGCGGCCTGGCCCCCCTGGCGGTGGGGTTTCTGGTGTGGGCCATCGGCCTCTCCCTGGGCGGCCCCACGGGATACGCCATCAACCCGGCCCGGGACCTGGGCCCCCGCATAGCCCATTTTCTGCTGCCCATCCCTGGAAAGGGCGATTCGGACTGGAAATACGCGTGGATCCCGGTGATTGCCCCCATCATCGGCGGCCTGGGCGCAGCCCTGACTTACAGGATGCTGTGGTAGGGAGGCAGGGGGATCACGGGGCCTCGATAATCCTTGACGAATCCACCTCGGTGGGGTCGCTGCCGTCCTCCCAGGCAATGGAATATTGCCCCTTCCCCTTGTCGGCGTGGATTTTGCCGGGATAGAACTTGCCGGAAGACCATACGGCCAGGACCTTGTCCCCTTTTTTCCACTTTTTCTTTACTACCACGTCCATGTCCCCCACGTTCATCTGGCGCACCTGCTTGTCGTTGTGGAAAAACACCTGGGCCGAGTCGCCGCTGATGGCCTTGACCGTGCCCAGGTAAAGGGCGTCCTCGTACTGCACGGCTACTTTGTCGTCCACCTTGGGGGGCCGTCGGCGGCAGGGGGTGCCTTGGGCTCTTTGGCATCAGGCTTGCCGGAGCTTTCGCTTCCCCCGGATGTGTCCGATTTCTCCCCATCTTCGCTTGCCGCATCCTCCCCGGCAGGCTTTTTGGCAGCAGGCTTTTTCGCATCACCGGCCTTGGCCTTTGAAGAATCCGCTCCCTTCTTCCCCTTTGGCTCCTTCTTGCTCTTCACCTCTTCTTTGGCCTCGGTCTTTTCTTCCTCGGAGGCGCTGCCGCCGTCTTTGCCCTTCACTTCCTCGTCCTCACCTGCGCTGTCGCCATCAGAATCGGCATCGGGGTCTTCGGCTTTTTTCTTCTCGGCCTTCTTTTTCTCGGCCTTTTCTTCTTCGCTGTCCAGGTCGATGTCCAGGTCGGTGATCTTTTTCCTCTTGACAGTGGAAGATGGAGAAGGGGACGGGGACGGCAGCGGGGATGCCGTTGCTGCCGGCTCCGGGGCCTGGGCCGTTTCCACTATCAGCTCTCCTCCCGGCCCGATAAGCTTCATGAAATGGACGTCGGATGACTCGCTGCCGTCCTCCCACGCCACGGTATATACGTTGCCCTGCTTCTCGGCCACTATGCTGGCGGGGTGAAACTTGCCAGAAGACCATACGGCCATCACCCTGTCGCCCATGCGCCACTTTTTCTTTTCAATCTTCTGCAGCTCGGAAATCTTTACGTCCCTCACCTGCTTGTCGTCCTCGTAAAGCACCTGGGCCATCTCGGTGCCCACAGACTTGACCGTGCCCAGGTAAAGGGAGCCTCCCCACGGCGCGGCCACCTTGTCGCCGGCCTTCAGGGTGCGGGAAGGTGCAGTAGCGGCGGCGCGGGGGGCAGACGGGTCAGACGAAGGAAGGTTGTCAACGGTAACGTGGGGATTGACGCCCACCTTCTCCTCTGTTTTTTTCCTGGCGCATCCCCCGGCAAGGGCAATGGCAAGAAAAATTAAAATCAGGATGAAATGCCGCCCCGGTCTTGATCTCATAAACATTTTCCACT